>ERZ808037.173-NODE-173-length-70408-cov-13.147218_pt1 | contig 70408 bp, 68 predicted proteins | sample MGYA00380190_ERZ808037 | MGnify/ENA primary metagenome ERZ808037 (study PRJEB31490, sample SAMN06133399) | mouse gut metagenome | isolation source: J9 | host: mice | place: China: Chengdu | collected 2015-05 ... | reverse complement strand
GCCCTGGACGAGCTCATCAACGCCTTCAACGAGGAGACCGGCGTCCTCAAGAATCTGTAAGCCGGAGCAAAACCCATAAGGAAACAGGCGGGGCCCTCCGGCCCCGCCTGTTTCCCTGCTGGAGGATCCGGAGGTCCGCCGCCGGAATTTTGTTGACAACCAGGGGTCAGAGCACCTATGATGTATAGTCAGCACAGTTGAAAATCGGTATCTACCGATTTTCAAACAGCGGCGGAGCCGCTGACGGGCTAGGTAAAAAGCCTCTGTGCTGACTATGAAGTCCACCGCAAGGCCGTTTTACGGCCTGTGCGGCGAATCATCGCCGCACTTGTTGAAAAGAAGCGGATGCTTCTTTTCAACTGCGGTGACTATAGAAAAACCGGGCTGCGGCGCTCCGCTCCCGGGAAAAAGGGGGAAAGACCCGTGAAAACGGATATCCATGTCCATCTGATACCTCCGGAACTTGCGTCCGGGGCGGACGCGCCGGCCCTGGGGCCGGAGGCCCTGGAGGCCCGCTGCCGGTCCGGCGGAGCGGAGCGGGCGGTGATTCAGGGCTGGCCCTTCCGGAGTCTGGAGGACTGCCGGGTCCAGAATCAGGCCATATTGCAGGCCCTCCGTACCCGCCCGGACTTTTTCAGGGGCTTCTGCGCGGCGGCTCCCGGGGCGGGAGCGGCGGCGCTGGAGGAGGCCGCCGCCTGTCTGGACGCCGGCTGTTCCGGCGTCGGTGAGCTGGACCCGGTCCGACAGGGCTTTTCCCTGGAGGACCCGGTTTTCCTGGACCTCTGCGCCCTGTGCGAGGAACGGGGCCGGGTTTTGTGCCTGCATCTGGACATGACCGTGGGCCGGGAAGGCGGCGGGAGGGCGGTTCTGCCGGCGGACTGTCTCCGGCTGATTGAGGCCCGTCCGAATCTGAGGCTGCTGCTGCCCCACTGCGGCGGCGGACTGCCCTTCTATGCCCTGATGCCGGAGGTGGCCCGGAAGCTGAAAAACGTCTGGTTTGACGCCGCGCCGGAGGCCTGCGTCCTGCCGCCCCGGGCGGCGGACTGCGCGCGGCTGTGCCTGGGTGCGGACCGGCTGCTGTTCGGCTCGCACCTGCCGGGGCCCGTCTTTGACGCCGGTCCCTGCTGGGATCTGCCGGAGGAATGGGAGGGGATGTTATGAACCGGGGATGGATTGTCGATTGCCATACCCACATGTTCCCCACGGACATTCCCGCCCGTTGGGACTGGTACGCCGCCCGGGACAGCTGCTTTGCGGAGCTGACCCGGGAGACGCCCCAAAGCCGGGTCCGGGAGGCCTGGGCCACGCCGGAGGAGGCCCTTCGGGCCGCCGACCGGGCGGGGGTGGAGCTCATCGTCATGCAGGGCTGGTACTGGCGGGACATGGACCTCTGCCGCCGCCACAACGACTATATGGAAGGCGTGGTCCAGGCTTATCCTGGCCGCTTTGCCGCCTATGCCAGCATCAACCCCGTCTTTGGGGAGGCGGCGGTGCGGGAGGTGGAGCGCTGCCGGGACATGGGCTTTTCCGGCGTGGGGGAGCTGGGCCCCGGCGGGAACGGCTATTCCCTGGACCACCCCGGCCTGCTGGCGGTGCTGGAGACGGCGGAGCGGCTCTGCCTGCCGGTCTGCTTCCACGTGGGCGAGCCGGTGGGGCACGTGTACCCCGGGAAGGACCGGACCCCCATTGAGGGGTTTTATGATATCGCCAGGCGCTTCCCGGACCTCCGGCTGATTCTGGCCCACATGGGAGGCGGACTGCCCTTCTATGAGCTGCTGCCCCATGTGCGGGATGCCTTCCGGAATGTGTGGTATGACCTGGCGGCCAACCCGCTGCTGTATGACATCCGGGCCGTGACGGCGGCGGTGCGTCTGGCAGGGCCGGAACGGGTGCTGTTCGGCACGGACTTCCCCCTGACCATCTACCCCCAGCAGTGCCAGGGGCAGGATTTCTCCCTGTTTATCCAGGATATAGAGGAGCATGCCGGCCTGACGGAGGCGGAATGGGAACTGGTGATGGGGGCGAATATGCGCCGCCTGCTGGAATTTGCCGAAAGGGGACGGAACCGCTGAGCCGGACGGAGGGAACGGACACGCCCGCTGAACGCAGTTTCATGGACATCGCAGGAAAGGGCGGCTGTGACAGATGAAAAGGAACCCCTGCACAGGGGTTCCTCAGCTTGTCAGAAAACAGCATATGTGAAAGTATCGGAAAGGAAGATAGCTACGAAAGAACCCATCAGGGGTTCCTTTCGTTTTCAATCAAAAGTTTTCAGAACTTCTCACGGGTTCTGAAAACTTGCACAGGCTGTCGAAAATACTTTTTCGACAGCCTGAGGAACCCCTGCACAGGGGTTCCTTCTCGCTGTTTGGGATTATTGGGATTAAATGCTGCCCAGGAAGCGCAGGAAGGCCGCTTTGCCCTCCTCTGTCCGCTTGTAGACGCCGGCGTGCTCCAGCACCTGGGCAAACACCAGGCCGGTTTCCTTCTGAACAATCTCCAGGGCGTTTTCCGCCGTGATTTGGTACTTCGGGGCGAAGGCCTCCGCCCAGTCGGCGTGCTTGGCGGTGAGCTCGCTGGCCCGAAGGTCCGCGCCGGAGACCAGACCCTCCGCCACCGCCGCCAGCTCCTCCTTCAGCCGGGCGGGGAGAACGGCCAGCCCCATGACCTCGATCAGGCCGATGTTCTCCTTCTTGATGTGGTGGAGCTCATCGTGGGGATGGTACAGGCCCAGGGGGTACTGCTCCGTGGTCAGGTTGTTTCGCAGCACCAGGTCCAGCTCGTACTGCGCTCCCCGCCGCCGGGCAATGGGGGTGATGGTGTTGTGGGGTTCGCCGTCCGTCTCGGCATAGATGGTGGCCGCCTCATCGGTATAGGCCCGCCAGGCGGTGAGTATCCTGTCCGCCAGGTCAATGAGCCGGTCCGGGTTCTCGGAGGAAATCCGGACCACGGACATGGGCCATTTGACGATGCCCGCCGTCACGTCCTCGAAGCCGGGGAAGGAGACCGCTGTTTCCACCGGGGCCTTTTCCATGGCGAAGGTATAGTGTCCCCCCTGAAAATGGTCATGGGCCAGGATGGAGCCGCCCACGATGGGCAGGTCGGCGTTGGAGCCCACAAAGTAGTGGGGGAACTGCCGGACGAAGTCCAGGAGCTTGGCAAAGCAGGCCCGGTCAATCTTCATGGGGGTGTGCTCCTGATTGAAGCAGATGCAGTGCTCATTGTAGTACACATAGGGGGAGTACTGGAGGAACCAGGGGGAGCCGTTGATAGTGATGGGGACAATCCGGTGGTTTTGCCGGGCGGGGTGGTTCACCCGGCCGGCGTAGCCCTCGTTCTCGGCGCAGAGCTGGCACCGGGGATAGGCGGAAGCGGGCAGGTGCTTGGCCGCGGCAATGGCCTTGGGGTCCTTCTCCGGCTTGGAGAGGTTGATGGTGATGTCCAGGTCTCCGTATTCCGTGGGGGCTTTCCACTGCATGTCCCTGGCGATACGGTCCCGGCGGATGTAGTTGGTGTCCTGGCTGAACAGGTAAAACCAGTCGGTGGCCTTCTTCGGCTCTATCTCATAGTAGAGCCGGAACATCTCCCGCACGTCATAAGGCCGGGGCGTCAGCCGGCCCATGAGCTCGGTGTCGAACAGGTCCCGGTAGACCACGGAGTTCTCCGCCAGCACGCCCCGTGCGTAGGCGTCATCCAGCAGCTCTTCCAGAATGGGGGCCAGCTCGATGTCCCCTGTCTCCCAGTCCTTCTCCGCCGGTTCCGTATAACTGTCCAGTTTTAATACGTCCAGTATGGTGTTGATGGCCCATGTGTAATCGCATTCCTCAATCAGCCCGGAGCGGAAGGCGTAGCCTGCCAGCCTGGAAATCGCTTCGTTAACCATGAGCGTCCTCCTTGTATGCTGTTTTTTTCTTTTAAGAGGCGACCACCCAGCCGCCCTGAGGCCGGATGCGCAGCACGTGGCACTTGCCCTGGCCCAGTACCGCTTCCATGCCGGTCCTGAAGGACTCCAGCCGGTCCAGGGGCACAAAGGCCTGAATGGTTCCGGCGAAGCCGCCGCCGTGGACCCGGAGCGCGCCGCTGCCCCCCAGCAGCTCCCGGCCCAGGGCCAGGGCCAGAGGAATGGCCTGCTGCTTGGGATTGGCGGGAGACCAGGCGTTTTGCAGGTGCAGGGAGGAGGAGAGGCCCGAGGCGTTTACCAGGGCCAGGAAGGCGGCGAAGTCGCCCCGCTTCAGGGCCTCCGCCTCCTGAACGGCCCGGCGGTCGTCGTCATAATAGTGGAGGGCCCGGAGAACCGCCCGGTCGCCGCAGACCTGACGCAGGTGGGGAATGGCGGCCCGGAATTCCTCCTCCGGCACCTCCCGGAGAACCTCCTTGTCAAAGCAGGCCGCCACGCCGCCCATCTCGGTGGTGATGTCGGCATAGTCCCCGGTGAGATCGGCGTGGCAGGAGCCGGTGTCGATGATGCACAGAGCGTGGCCGGATTGGGCAAAATCGTAGTCCGCCTGAACCACCACCGGATTGGCGGGGTCCTGGAAGTCAATGGCAACCGCGCCGCCGATGGAGGCGCCCATCTGGTCCATCAATCCGCAGGGCTTGCCGAAATAGACGTTTTCGGCGTACTGGCCCACCTTGGCCAGCTCAATGGCGTCCAGAGCGCCGCCGCAGAAGAAGTGATTCAGGATGTTGCCCACCAGAATTTCATAGGCGGCGGAGGAGCTGAGGCCGGAGCCGGACAGGACGCTGGAGGTGATGCAGGCGTCAAACCCGGCAATGGGATAGCCCTTCTGAACCAGCTTGGCCGCTACGCCCCGGACCAGGGCGGCGGAGCTGTTGGCCTCCTCGGGCCGCAGGGCCAGGCCGTCCAGGTCCACCTCCAGAAAGGGATAGCCCTCGGACTGGATGCGGATGCGGCGGCTGCCGTTGGGGGCGGCGCAGGCCAGCATGTCCATGTCCACGCTGGCGCAGAGGACATGGCCCCGCTGATGGTCCGTGTGGTTGCCGCCGATCTCCGTGCGGCCGGGGCCGCTGAACAGGCCGGCGGGACTCTGAGACGGGGGGGCAAAGGTCTTCAGAAGGGAGTTTGTTACCCGAAGAGCTCTGGTCCGGGCCTGGTCCAGCCCGGCGCCGTCCGGCGCGTAGACCAGGGCCAGCCGCTGGTCCAGGGAACCGTCCTCAAGGGCTTGAAGCAGCTGGGTGCAGGAATACATGGGGCACCGCCTCCTTATATGATTTTCATGGGTTCAGCATAGCATAACCGGCAAAAAAAGGCAAGGGGAAAAGGTTGTCCGGATAAGTGAAACCGTTGTCTGACGCGGAAAAGGGGGAGCGCTTCCGCGCTCCCCCCGGAGGGTGTTTGTTTTATTAGGACCGGTCGGGCTCAGGCAAAGAGAGCGCTGAACTGCTCCGCCACGTCGTCCGCGTTTTCCCAGACCGCCAGCATGACACAGCTGCCGTTGGAGACGATGCGGGCGTTCTGCTTCCAGTTCTCAATGGTTTCGGGATACCAGGCCCCGCCGGGGTTTGCGTCGTCTCCCACCTGATAGTCGATGCGGGCCTGGAAAATGGCCTCCACAGCCGGGACGTCCTCGGCGTTGGCCACCTCCACCAGGGCCAGCTCCGCCGCCACGGAGGTGATGGCGGCTGTGGCCACGATGCGCTGGCTGGTCTCAATCTCGGAGAGGCCGGGATAGAGGGCGTCCATCAGCTCCGCTTCCTCCAGAGGCATCAGAGCGGGGGCGTTCTCGTTCTGGGTCAGGGTCTCGTAAAAGGCGGTGAGGTCCACGGGCTCGGAGCTGCCGGAGGCGTCTCCCTGCTTGCCGCCGCAGGCGGCCAGGGACAGGATCAGGGCCAGCGCCAGAGCCAGCGCGGCCAGGGGCTTGAGGGTGAAGAAATGTCTGTTCATGTGTGTTCTCCTTGTTTTCAGATTTTTTAGATTTTTTAGATAATCTTGTGATTCGCCGCTGAACGGTGAGGCCATGCAAACCCGCCGCTTTGCGCCAAGGGCGGCACGCCCCATGTTCATGGGAAATTCGCATGACAGTATGACGCAGACAGGCGCGAAAAAGTTCCCGCCCGCCAAAAATTTTTTGACAGGCGGGAACGCTCCCGCAAAATCAGAACCTGTATTCATAGCCGCAGGGCGCCGGATGGGCGAGGATTTTTCTCGTCAGACAAGGAACTCTTTTTCGCCCTTGCAATCCTGACGGATTGCAAGGGAAATCGACGCGGTATGGTGGGAAAAAGACCGGCCGGACGGCGTGGGGCGGCTGTGAACAAAGGTTCTCAGTCCCCGTCCTCCAGCTGGAAGGCGTCGCGGACGAAGGCGTCCACCTCCTCCAGCGTGTCGAAGCAGGCGATAGCCACCTGGTTGCCCATGGTGTCCGCCAGGGCGTCGGGCATCCGGGTGAAGAGACGGGCGTGGCTGCCGCAGCGCTCCTCCAGCTGGGGCATGGTGAGAACGTAGCGGTTGGCGTCCTTCCGCCCGGCGTAGACGCAGTAGCTGTGGGGGCCGCCGTAGCTGTGGCGCAGTTCGTCAAAGGCCACCATATCCGCCCAGATCTGATAGACGTCGGCGCTCTGGCCGAAGTTCAGCATGTCCGGCGTGAAGCCGCCGGCGGGGCGCATATTGACCTCCAGGGCCACGATGTCCCCCACACTGCCCAGGCCCGGCTTGTCCGCCGTCAGGCGGAAGAACTCCAGGTGGAAGAACCGGCTGAAGGCGCCGAAGGCCGCCAGGGTGGCCCGGCCCGCCGCCTCCACGTCGGCGGGGACCTCCTTGTCCACATAGTAATAAGTAGGCACGCCCTCGTTCACCATGTCCATGATGGAGTTTCGGGTGATGTGGCTGGCGGCGAAAAGGACCTCGCCCTTGGAATTGCAGATGCCGTCGTAGGTGGTGACGGAGCCGGAGACATACTCCTCCATGAGATACAGGGCGTCGGGCTTGTCCCGGAAAAAGGCCCTCATGTCTTCGTCGTTTTTGATTTTATAGGTGGCAATGGCCCCCACGCCGTTGTCCGGCTTGGCTACAATGGGATAGCCCACTTCCCGGGCGAAGGCCAGGCCCGCCTCCAGGTCCGTGACGGGGCAGTGCCGGGCGCAGGGCAGGCCGGCCTCCCGGTAAAAGGCCTTCATGGCCAGCTTGCTTTTGAACTTTTCAATCTGGTCGGTTTTCAGGCCGGTGGTGATGTTGAAGTCCGTCCGCAGACGGGCGTCCAGCTCCAGCCAGTATTCGTTATTGCTCTCCACCCAGTCGATTTTGCCGTACTGGCCGGTGAAATAGCCCAGGGCCCGGAGCACCTGGCCGTAGTCCTCCAGGCTGTCCACCCGGTAATACTCGCTGAGGGCCTTTTTCAGGTCCGGGTGCAGACCGTCATAGGGGGCGTCTCCCACGCCCAGGACGTTGACGCCGTTTTCCCGCAGGCGGATGCAGAACCAGCGGAAGGCTTCCGGGAAGTTGGGGGAGATAAAGACGAAATTCATGGGGTTTCCTCCTTTGTTGGTGGGGCCGCGCTTGAGCGCCATGGTTATTTAACGCTTTATAGCAATGAATTATAGACCACCCGGGGAAAAATTGCAAGAGGGCGGGGGCGTTTTCTTTACTCCCGACCCCCGCCGCGCAAAGAGGCCCCGGAGGTCCGCGGACCTCCGGGGCCTGGGCCGGAAACGGTCAGGGAAACCGGGCCGTCAGGCTTCCCGCTTGCAGGATGTGCCCCTCCGCCGCCTGTAAAAACTGCCGTTTCCGGGCGGAGGGCGGCAGGTTCAGGAGGCAGTCCAGGGCGTAGACCGTCAGGCGGTAGCGGTGCCGGGCGAAGGGCGGCGGCTTGGGCCCCGCGTAGCGGTGGAGGCCGTAGGCGGTTCCCTGAACCGCCCCGTTCTCCAGCCGTTTTCCCCTGGGGAGGCCCCCGGGGATGACGGGCCCCGCCGGGTAATTCCACAGCACCCAGTGAGTGAAGGCCTTTATGGGATGGGACAAGTCCTCCAGAGTCACGGCCAGAGTCTTTGCGCTGGGGGAGAGGTTTTCCAGGCGGATTTCCGGCGACAGGTCCCGGCCCCGGCCGGTGTGGTCCGGGGGAAAGGTCCCGCCGTCCTCCAGGCCGGGACAGGCAAGGCTCAGGGGTTCCATGCTCAGCTCTCCCCCTCTCCGGGCAGAATCAGGTTCAGAAGCACCGCCATCAGCGTGGCGATGACTACCGGGGATTTTCCGAAAATCATCGTAACAGCTTCGGGAAACTGGCTCAGCGCGCCGCCGGCCTGGGATACGCCTACGCCCAGGGCGGCGGAGAGGCCCACGATGGTGGTGTTCCGGGCCGTCAGTTCCTGGGAGGCAATGAGCTTCATGCCCGTCATGGCGATGGTGGAGAACACCGTGATGGTGGCCCCGCCCAGGACACACTGGGGGATGGTGGTCAGCACCGCCGCGAACTTCGGAGACAGCCCCGCCAGCAGCAGAAAGCCGCCGGTCATGGCGAAGACCACGCGGTTCACCACTTTATTGGTGGTGACGATGCCCACGTTCTGGGAGTATGTAGCGGTGGGCAGGCCCCCGAAGAGGGCCGCCAGAATGTTGCTGAAGCCATAGGCGATGATGCCCCCCTGGAGCTCCTGGTCCGTGGGGTCCCGGTCCAGGCCGCCCACGGTGGTGGCGGTGAAGTCGCCAATGGCCTGAATGGCGTTGATGGCGAAGAGCAGCCCGATGGCCACGCAGGAGGCGAAGTCGAACCGGACGCCGAAGTGCATCACCCTGGGCAGGGAGACCCAGGCGGCGGCTCCCACGTCGGCAAAGGAGACCATGCCGAACAGGCAGGCAATCACATAGCCGCAGAGCATCCCGATGAGAATGGAGGCCAGCCTGCAAATGCCCTTTCCGTGGTGGTTCAGCACCATGACGATGATGAGGGTCAGCACCGCCACCGTCCAGTTCTGCCAGGAGCCGTAGATCAGGGCGGGGGTCAGGCCCCTGGCCTCGATGGCCGCGGCGGTGTTCCCCGTGCCGCCGGCCATGTAGTTGATGGCGGTGGGATAGAGGGACAGTCCGATGGTGAACACCACCGTGCCCGTGATGACCGGGGGGAAGAGCAGGCGGATTTTCTTCACAAACAGGCCCACAATGACGGCCACCGCGCCCCCCACGATCATAGCCCCGGCAATGGCCGCCACGCCGCCGCCGGAGGAGGCGATGGCCTGCATGCTGGGAACATAGGCGAAGCTGACCCCCAGAATCACCGGCAGGCCGGAGCCGAAGCGCCGCCCGGCGGGATAGAGCTGGAGCAGGGTGGACACGGCGGACATCACCAGGGACGCCTGAATCAGGAGCACCTGGTCCGCCTGGCTCAGGCCGATGGCCCCGGCGATGATGATGGGCGGCGTGACACAGCCCACAATCATGGCAACCAGATGCTGAAGGGACAGCGAGACGGAGGCCCCCAGCGGCGGCACGCCTCTGGGCTGGAAAAGAAGCTGCTGTTTGTCTTGTTTCATGATGTCGGCAATTCCTTTCAAACGGTGGCCGCGGTTCGGCTCCGCGGAAATAGAGGGGCTGAAACGCGGACCCGTGGTTTCAGCCGCAGTGTCCCTCTCAGTTTACCCTACGGCAGGGGTTCTGTCAAGATGCTGAAAGGTTGACAAAATCGGGCTTGATATTTATGCAAAACAGAAAATCTGTATCGGGAGGGGGAGCGGGGCGGCGGTGCGGTTTTTGGGGAAAGGGAGAGCTATTTTCGAAAAAAGTATCAATTTAATTCGGCAATGCCGCAAATTATAGTTGACATCTGGGAAATATTTGTTAGAATGGAACAGGTGAAAAGGCGTACGCCTTTTTTGTTTCCCCGGCGGGGGAAACAAAAATATCTGTATACGTCAGGACACAAACAAGTATTTTTGGAGGTTTGTATGAAAAGAATCATCAGCATGCTGTTGACCCTCGTGATGCTTCTGGCACTCGCGGGCTGCGGCGGCGGCTCCGGCCAGAGCGGCTCCACCACCGGCGGCAGCGACGCCGGACAGTCCCAGGACGCCGGCAGCGGCGACGCCGCTCAGCCCGAGGCGGACGGCGAGGGCGCCGGCGAGTACCACATCGGCATCATCACCGGCACCGTCTCCCAGTCTGAGGACGACCTGCGCGGCGCCGAGGCCATTCAGGCCAAGTACGGCGAGGATGTGGTCAAGCTGGCCACCTATCCCGACAACTTCACCGAGGAGCTGGAGACCACCATCCAGACCATCGTCAACATGTCCGACGATCCTCTGATGAAGGCCATCATCGTCAACCAGTCCGTCCCCGGCACCGCCGAGGCCTTCACCCAGATCAAGGAGCGCCGCCCCGACATTCTCTGCATCGCCGGCGAGGCTCACGAGGACCTGCCCGTTGTGGGCGCTTCCGCCGACCTGGTCTGCAACAACGACTTCGTCTCCCGGGGCTACCTGATTATCCGCACCGCTCACGAGCTGGGCTGCGACACCTTCGTCCACATCTCCTTCCCCCGGCACATGTCCTATGAGACCATGAGCCGCCGTGTGGCCGTTATGGAAGAGGCCTGCAAGGAGTTCGGCATGACGTTCGTTCAGGAGACCGCTCCCGATCCCACCACCGACGTCGGCGTCACCGGCGCCCAGGCCTACGTTCTGGAGAAGGCTCCCGAGTGGATTTCCAAGTACGGCCAGAACTCCGCCTACTTCTGCACCAACGACGCCCACACCGCTCCCCTGCTGCAGCGCCTGCTGGAGCTGGGCGGCTACTTCATCGAGGCCGACCTGCCCTCTCCTCTGATGGGCTATCCCAACGCTCTGGGCGATCTGGACCTGACCGCCGAGGCCGGCGACTTTGACGCCATCCTGGCCAAGGTGGAGCAGGCCGTTGTGGACGCCGGCGGCGACGGCCGCTTCGGCACCTGGGCCTATTCCTATGGCTACTGCCTGTCCGCCGGCCTGGCCCAGCACGCCATCAATGTCATCGAGGGCAAAGCCGAAATTACCAATATGGACGACGTTGCCGCCGCCCTGCAGGAGTTCTCTCCCAAGGCCGCGTGGAACGGCTCCGGCTATACCAACGCTGACACCGGCGTCAAAGAGGACAACGTGTTCCTGATTTACCAGGACACCTATATCATGGGCAATCCCGGCCGCTTCATGGGCTCCACCGACGTGGAGGTGCCCGAGAAGTACTACACCGTCAGCTGAGTTCCGCGGAACAATCAAATTTCTCAAACTGCGGGGAGGGGGACTCGTCCTCCTCCCCGCGATTCATAATCAGGTTATATTTTAGGTTAGGGTGGATGTATGACAAACAACGGTACTCCCCTGTTGCGGATGCAGAATATTAAAAAGGACTTTTTTGGCAACCAGGTTCTCACCGACATCAATTTCACCCTGGAGGCCGGCCAGGTCCTGGGCCTGTGCGGTGAAAACGGCGCGGGCAAAAGCACGCTGATGAAGATACTCTTCGGTATGGACGTCATCCGCGAGACCGGCGGTTATGACGGAGACGTGCTGCTCAACGGTCAGAAAACAGAGTTTAAAACCCCCTTTGACGCGCTGGCGGCGGGCATCGGCATGGTGCATCAGGAGTTTTCCCTGATCCCCGGCTTCACCGCCACGGAAAATATCCTCCTGAATCGGGAGCCTAAGAAGAAGAATGTGATTTCAGAGGTGTTCGGCGACCGGCTGAATACCCTGGATTATAAGGAGATGGACCGGCGCTCCGGCGAGGCCATCCGAAAAATGGGCGTGGAAATCGACGCGGGCATGACCATCAGCAGCATGCCCGTGGGCCACAAGCAGTTCACGGAGATTGCCCGGGAGCTGAGCAAGGATCAGCTGAAGCTGCTGATTCTGGACGAGCCCACCGCCGTGCTGACGGAAAAGGAGGCCGAGGCCCTTCTGGAGTCCATCCGGAACATGGCCGCCCAGGGCATCGCCGTCATTTTCATCACCCACCGCCTCCACGAGATTCTGGCCGTGTGCGACAAGGTGGTGGTCATGCGGGACGGGTATGTGGTCAAGGATGTGCCCGCCAAGGAGGCCAGCGTCTCCGACATCACGCGCTGGATGGTGGGCCGGGAGGTGCAGAAGGCCGCCGCGGCCCCTGCGGAGCCCGTCCGGGCGGAGAACAGGGACGCCAGGGTGGTGATGTCCATCCGGAATCTCTGGGTGGACATGCCCGGCGAGACGGTGCGGGACGTGTCCCTGGATATTCGGGACGGCGAGATTTTCGGAATCGGCGGCCTGGCCGGTCAGGGCAAGCTGGGAATTCCCAACGGCATTATGGGCCTTTATCAGGCCGGCGGAACCGTGGAGTTTGACGGGAAGCCCATTCAGCTCAACAGCCCCCGGAAGTGCCTGGACGCCTCTCTGGCCTTCGTGTCGGAGGACCGCCGGGGCGTGGGCCTGCTGCTGGACGAGAGTCTGGAGTGGAATGTGGCCTTCCCCGCCATGCAGATTCAGAACAAATTCCTGAAGAAGTACGGCCCCGTCAGGTGGCGGGACGAGAAAGCCATCCACGCCGTGACGAAGAAATACATTGACGCGCTGGAGATTAAATGCACCAGCTCCAGGCAGAACGCCCGGGAGCTCTCCGGCGGCAACCAGCAGAAAATCTGCCTGGCCAAGGCCTTCGCTCTGGAGCCCCGTTTCCTCTTCGTCTCCGAGCCCACCCGGGGCATCGACGTGGGCGCCAAGGCCCTGGTGCTGGACGCCCTGAAGCGCTTCAACCGGGAGAGCGGCGTCACCGTGGTGATGATTTCCTCGGAGCTGGAGGAGCTGCGGCAGACCTGCGACCGCATCGCCATCATCTCCGGCGGACAGGTGGCCGGCATTCTTCCGGCGGCGGACTCCTCGGAGGACTTCGGCGCGCTGATGGTCAGCAAGGTCATATAAGAAGGAGGAGAGAACGATATGCATGAATATGCGTCTGCCATCGCGCTGCGATACTGGCTCAAAAAGATGGGCTATCCCCGGCTGATCATCGCCGGCTTCCTCCTCTTTTTGTTCATCATGGCCCCTGTCACCGGGTCCGACCTTGCCACACAGGTCACCAACGTCATCAACCGCTTCAGCTGGAACGCCGTTCTGGTGCTGGCCATGGTGCCCATGATTCACTCCGGCTGCGGACTGAACTTCGGCATCCCCCTGGGCGTGCTGGCGGGTCTTCTGGGGGGCACCCTGGCCATTGAGCTGGGCTTCACCGGGCCCATGAGCTTTGTCATGGCTATTGTGGTGTCCACGCCCTTCGCCGTCCTCTTCGGCGGGGGCTACGGCATGCTGCTGAACAAGATCAAGGGCGGCGAGATGATGGTGGCCACCTACGTGGGACTCTCTTCCGTGTCCCTGATGTGCATTATGTGGCTGCTGATTCCCTACAGAAACCCCTCCATCGTCATGGCCTACACCGGCGTGGGCCTGCGGAACATGTTCGCACTGGACAGCTTTTATGCCGGCGCGCTCTCCGAGTTTTTGAAGATTGACCTGAACCCCCTGGGGATCAATCTGGTGATTCCCACCGGGTCCATCCTGTTCTTTGCCCTGCTGGGTCTGGCTGTGTGGGCGTTCCTCCACACCAAGACCGGCACCGCCATGACCGCCGTGGGCTCCAACCCCACCTTTGCCAGGGCCTCCGGCATCAACGTGGACCGGATTCGGACCCTGTCGGTGATTCTGTCCACCTGGCTGGGCGCTGTGGGCGTTCTGACCTATCAGCAGGGCTTCGGCTTCGTGCAGCTCTATACGGCTCCCCTGAATATGACCATGCCGGCGGTGGCGGCTGTTCTCATCGGCGGCGCGTCTGTGAACAAGGCCAGCATCTCCAACGTCATCATCGGCACCCTCCTCTTCCAGGGCCTTGTGACCATGACGCCCACCGTCATTACCGCCCTCATCCACACGGACGTCAGCGAGGTCATCCGGATCATCGTTTCCAACGGCATGGTGGTCTATGCCCTGACGAGAAAGACGGAGGAAGCGGCATGAAACTGAAAAAGAATTTCGACGGATTGGACTTCCTGCAAAACAACCTGGTGCCCCTGATGTTCATCATCATCTGCGCCGTCTGCATCCCCCTGTCCGGCTTCTCCGCCAGCTATCTCATCAACGAGATTGTCACCCGCATGGGCCGGAACATCTTCCTGATTCTCAGCCTGCTGATTCCCATTATGGCGGGCATGGGATTGAACTTCGGCATGACCCTGGGGGCCATGGCGGGGCAGGTGGCCCTGATCTTTGTCACCGACTGGCAGATCTGGGGCATTCCCGGCGTGGTGCTGGCTATGATTCTCTCCGTGCCTGTCTCCGTGCTTCTGGGCCTGCTGTGCGGCAAGCTCATGAACATGGCCAAGGGCCGGGAGATGATTCTGGGCTATATGATGAACTACTTCGTCACAGGCCTTTATCAGCTGGTGGTGCTCTATTTTATGGCGTCCATCATCCCCATCAGGCACGCCTCCATCCGCCTGCCCAGAGGCTTCGGCATCCGCACCACCGTGAACCTGGCGAATATGCGCCAGTGCCTGGACAATGAGTTTGCCATCCTCTACAAGGGCGTGAAAATCCCGGTACTGAACTTCATCATCATCGGCGTGATGTGCCTGATTATTATCTGGTTCCGCCGGACGAAGCTGGGCCAGGACATGCGGGCCGTGGGCCAGGACATGGAGGTGGCCCAGGCCGCCGGCATCAACGTGGACCGCACCCGGATTATCTCCATCATCATCTCCACGGTCTTCGCCGGCTTCGGCCAGATCATCTATCTCCAGAACATCGGCAACTTCCCCACCTACACCGCCCACTCCCAGATCGGCATGTTCTGCATCGCCGCGCTGCTGGTCGGCGGCGCGTCGGTGGAAAAGGCCTCCATCGGCAACGTGTTTTTGGGGGTTATCCTGTTTCACACCATGTTCATCGTGGCCCCCCGGGCAGGCGTCGCCATCACCGGCGATGCCATGATCGGCGAGTATTTCCGGGTCTTCGTCTCCTACGGCGTCATCACGCTGGCCCTGGTCATGTATGAGATTAAGAAGCGCCGGGCCAGGAGCCAGGGCGGCGAGCTGCTGGCCCAGGCCCAGCGGGCCCGGAGGGAAGGGGGCGCCCAGTCATGAAGGGAAAAACGCTGGTTATCCGTCTGGCCGTTTTGGCGGCGGTGATTGCCGTGGCGGCGGTCATGATGGTCATTGGCCGGGGCCACACCATCTATCTGGACAACAAGACCATCGAGGACTACCAGGGCCAGGAATACAAGTCCTTTGAGCGGGTGGTCGTCACCGTGGACGGCGAGGAGGCCGCCAAGCTGAACAAGCGGGAACGCGGCATGGCCACCTGTATGGGCCAGTCCTTTACCATGACCCTGGAGATCACCGAGAAGAAGGGGGACGAGCCCCGGACAGAGGTGGTCACCGTGGATCTGCCCTACAGCGTGGACGGCATCGTCATCAACCTGCCGGCCCTGCTGGCCGGGCTGCCGGAGGACGCCTGGTATTCCGAGTTTGTGCCCCAGGTGCAGGAGGAGGACGAAGAACCGCTGCCCGGCGAGGGCGACGCCTTCGGCCTGGAGGGCGACATGGGTCTGGAAGGCGACATGGGCCTGGAGGGCGATTTAGGCGTCTGACAGGCCTCAGGCCCGAATCATTCCTGAAGGACAGGACAAAATAGATGCAGCCTGCCGGGTTCGAGGTTCGGAATGCTCCGGCAGGCTGCATGTTTTAGAAGGAGTGTAGCCATATGGCGATTTTATCCGGGCTGGAGCCCAAGGCGGTCTTTGAATATTTTGAAAAGCTCTGTTCCGTGCCCCACGGCAGCGGCAACACCAGACAGATCAGCGACCTCTGCGCCGGCTTTGCCCGGGAGCTGGGCCTTCGCTGCCGGCAGGACGAGGCCAACGACCTTGTGATTTGGAAGGACGCTTCTCCCGGCTATGAGAACGCCGCCCCCGTCATTCTCCAGGGGCACATGGACATGGTCTGCGCCAAGACGGAGGACTGCGTCAAGGACATGGCGAAGGAGGGCCTGGATCTCCGCACCGACGGGGAGTGGGTCTGGGCGGAACAGACGTCCCTGGGCGGGGACAACTGCATCGCTGTGGCTATGATTCTGGCCATTCTGGCGGATGACAGCCTGCCGCACCCGCCCTTGGAAGCGGTGTTCACCGTGGACGAGGAGACGGGCATGGGCGGGGCCTTTGCCCTGGACTGCTCCGACCTCAAGGGCCGGCAGCTGCTGAATCTGGACTCCGAGGAGGAGGGGGTGTTCACCGTCTCCTGCGCCGGGGGCGTGCGGGTGGACTGCCTCCTGCCGGGCCGGCAGGCGCCGCTGACGGGAGAGACCGGTTATGCCGTCTCCCTCTCCGGCCTTCAGGGGGGCCACTCCGGCGCGGACATCCACAAGGGCCGGGGCTCCGCCAATCATTTGTGCGGCCGGGTGCTGTTCAGCGCCATGGAGAAATTCCCCGGCCTCCGTCTGGCGGATATCCGGGGCGGCCGGTTCGACAACGTGATTTGTTCGCGGAACAATGCCCTTGTAGCGGTCCCGGCGGGGAAAGAGGCGGAATTCGAGGCCTTCATCCGGGAGTTTGACGGCATCCTGAAAAACGAGTACGCCGGCTGTGACGAAAACGTCGCCCTGAGCTGTGAGACGGCGCCGCTGGACGCCGCCCTGACGCCGGAGGACACCTCTGCCGTGCTTCATGTGCTGCTGGCTCTGCCCCAGGGGGTTCAGGCCATGAATGTGGATTTCCCCGGCCTGGTGCAGACCTCTTTGAACCTGGGCGTGATGAAGATGGAGGCCGACGGCCTGCACTTTACCGTCTCCATCCGCTCCTGCATCGCCTCTCAAAAGGAAATGATGCTCCAGCGGGTCCGGGCCCTGGTGACCCACGCCGGCGGCTCCGCCGTTTCCCGGAACGCCTATCCCGGCTGGCAGTACGCCCGGCAGTCCGCCATGCGGGACCGGCTGCTGTCGGTGTGGAAGGAGCTCAGCGGCCGGGAGGGCCGGATTGAGGCCACCCACGGCGGACTGGAGTGCGGCTTGTTCATCGAGAAGATGCCCGGTCTGGACGCGGTATCCCTGGGGCCGGAGCTCCACGACGTCCATTCCATCCGGGAGAAGCTCAGCGTCCCTTCCACGGAACGGGTCTACCGGCTGGTTCTGGAATTTTTGAAGCGGAGCCGCTGAGACCGGCGGAAAGGTCCTCCATACAGACTGAAAACGGCCCCGGACCTGTCACAGGTCCGGGGCCGTTCTGGCGTTCTCAGCGGTGATAGAGCTTCTTGGTCTCGTATTGGGCCTCGCAGGTGATTTGCAGGCCCAGCTTTTTGTAGACGCCGTTGTCCGTGGATGAGAGGATGACGGTGGCGTGGGCCTGGCAGTCCCGGAGATTGGCCAGCTGGTCCAGGGCCCTGGCGGCCAGGGGGTCCGCCTTAGCGCTGGTGGCCAGGGCAATCAGGATTTCGTCGCTGTGGAGCCGGGGGTTGACGCTGCCCAGATACTGCACCTTCAGGCGCTGGATGGGCAGGATGGACTCCGGCGAAATCAGGTGGACGCCCTTCTCGATGCCTGCCAGGGCCTTCAGGGCGTTGAGGAGGGCCCCGGCGGAGGCCCCCATCAGGTCGGAGGTCCGGCCGGTGACGATGCGCCCGTCCTCCAGCTGGATGGCGGCGGCGGGCAGACCGGTTTCCTCCGCCGCCGCCCGGGCGGCAGAGGCTACCGTCCGGATGGAGGCGTCGATTTTGGCCTGCTTCATCAAAAGCTCCAGCTTGTACACCGTTTCGTCGCTGCCCCGGCCCTGGCGGCGCTCGCAGAGGGCGTCGTAATACCGGCGGACAATCTCCTGCCGGGCGGCCTCCCGGACGGCTTCGTCGTCGGTGATGCAGTTGCCCACCATGTTCACGCCCATGTCCGTGGGGGACTTGTAGGGGCTCTCGCCGGTGATGGTCTCGAAGATGGCGGAGAGGACGGGGAAGACCTCCACGTCCCGGTTGTAGTTCACCGTGGTTTCGCCGTAGGCCGCCAGGTGGAAGGGGTCGATCATGTTCACGTCGTTGAGGTCGGCGGTGGCCGCCTCATAGGCCAGGTTCACCGGGTGATTCAGAGGCAGGTTCCAGATGGGGAAGGTCTCGAACTTGGCGTAGCCCGCCTGATGGCCGCGGCGGTATTCATGGTAGAGCTGGGAGAGGCACACCGCCATTTTTCCGCTGCCGGGGCCGGGGCCGGTGACCACCACCAGGGGTCTCCGGGTTTCAATGAACTCGCTTTTGCCAAAGCCGCTGTCGCTGACAATCAGGGGGATGTTGTGGGGATAGCCCTCGATGGGGTAGTGCCGGTATACCCGGATGCCCAGGTCCTTCAGACGGCGCTGGAAGGCCCCGGCGGCGGACTGGCCCGCCCAGCGGGTAATGACCACGCTGCCCACCAGCAGACCCATGGAGCGGAACGCGTCGATGAGCCGCAGCACGTCCACATCATAGGTGATGCCCAGGTCGCCCCGGACCTTGTTTTTTTCGATGTCGGCGGCATTGATGGCAATGACGATTTCCGCCTGCTCCTTCAGCTGGGTGAGCATCCGGATTTTGCTGTCCGGCGCGAAGCCGGGCAGCACCCGGGCGGCATGGTGGTCGTCAAAGAGCTTGCCGCCGAATTCCAGATAGAGCTTGCCGCCGAACTGGGCGATGCGCTCCCTGATATGGCGGGATTGGGTTTCCACATAGCTTCCATTGTCAAAACCGGTTTTCATCTCTGCTTCCCCCTCATTATGAAATTCACATCCGCCTATTGTAGCACGATTCCCGCCGAATGAAAAGACACTATTTTACTTTTTCCGTTTCCCCCGCCCTTTTTTCTCCGCCGGAAAAGGGGCATTTTTTCGCCCTCCGCCCTCTATACTGAACCAGGACAAGAGAAAAGGGGCTGATGTGTTGGCAGAAAAAGGGAAAATACGGCGGCGGACCCGACTGCTGGTGCCCGGACTGATGTTTCAGTCTCTTCTGGTGGGAGGCGGCTACGGCACCGGGGCGGAGATTGCCCGGTATTTCGGCAGATACGGCCTGTGGGGCGGCCTGCTGGGCATGGGAGCGGCGGCGGCGCTGTGGAGCCTGGTCTGCGCCGTGACCTTTGAGTTTGCCCGGGTGTTCCGGACCTGGGACTATGGCTCCCTGATGCGGGCGCTGCTGGGGCGGTGGGGCGTCTGGTATGACCTGTGCTGCTTTGCCATGACGCTGCTGGTGCTGGGGGTGGCGGACGCCACCGCCGGGACCATGGCCGCCCTGGCGGGACTGCCCCCCTGGACCGGCGGGGTCCTGGTGTCCGGCTGCGCCGTCTGGCTGGTGCTCCGGGGCACGGAGGCGGTGGAACGGGCGCTGTCTGTGTGGTCCTATGTGCTCTATGCCGTATATCTGCTGTTTCTTCTGGCGGTGTTCCGGCGCTTCGGCGGCGCGGTTTGCGGAGAGCTGACCCGGTGGGCCGCGGCTCCCGGCTGGCTGGGCAGCGGACTGCGGTATGCCTCCTATAATCTGGTGATGGTTCCGCTTGTGCTTTACAGCGTCCGGGACGTCGAAAGCCGGAGGGAGGCGGCGGCCTGCGGCCTTCTGGCGGGTCTGCTGGCCATTCTGCCCGGCGTGTTCTTGCTGCTGGCCATGGGCTGCGGGCTGGAGGCCGTTCTGGAGGCGGAGGCCCCTGTCGCCGTCATGTTCCGCATGCTGGATATGGGGTGGCTGCGGGGGCTCTTTGAGATTGTCCTGTTCGGCACGCTGATTGAAACCGCCGCCGGCTTCATCAAGGCGGCGGCGGACCGGGCGGAGGCCGCCTGGAGGGGAAAGGGGGTCCGCCTGACGGCCGCCCTGGGGCTGGCCGCCGCCGGTCTGCGGGTCTCCGCCCTGGGGCTGGGGAATCTGGTGGAACGGGGCTATGGCGCGGCGGGCCGGGTCTTCCTGGTTCTCTACGCCCTGCCTATGCTCACTGTGGGGGTCCGCAAAATTCTGCGGGCTTCATCGCAGAACAGGCGGCGGGGCCGGTTTGTCACATTCAAGCGGCCCAGGGTGATATCCATACTTGTAAAACGCCGGCGCTTATGGTAAACTGATGGTATTCTGGCAAACGAGGTGGAACGAATGGCTTTTTTTGGAGGACAGTCAAAAGCGGCGCCCCAGGTGGACCCGCAGCCCGCAGATATGCGGGAGGAACAGCACAGCGACCTTCCAGAGCTCCCCGAGCCCCGGGATAACACGGTCATCGCCAAGGATATCACCCTGACCGGCCGCCTCAGCGGCGAGGGCGTGGTGCAGATCGAGGGGACCGTGGAGGGCGAGGTCTGCCTGAAGGGCTACGTAATCGTCACAGACACCGGCCGCGTAAAGGGCCCCGTGGAGGCGGACGTAATCCGGGTGGCCGGAAACGTGGAGGGCAGCGTCAACTGCCGGGACCACTTGCAGCTGGAGCGCACCGGCACCATTCAGGGGGACGTCACAACAGTTTCCTTTGTCATCGAGAACGGCGGCTGTCTGAACGGACGGACCACCATGGTAAAGGCAGACGGAAGCGTGGAAAAGACGCCCCGACACGGACCGACCGTTCGGGCTGCGGACACAGAGGAGAAAACAGACTGACCGGACAGGACCCGGACCGCCAAATCCCCGGCGGTCCGGGTCCTCCCCTTGAACAGCGCATTCAAAGCCGCCGGACGGTTTTCTGCGGCCCGCTGAAAAGGCCGGGGAAGATGGGCGAGAGAAAGGAGCGGAGACATGGAACAGAATGGCGCGTGGCTGAAATGGGCGGTGGAGCTGCAAAGCATCGCCCAGGCCGGTCTCTATTACGGCAGAGACCCCTTCGACCGCCAGCGGTATGAGCGGATTCGCTCCATTGCCGCCGAGATGCTCAGCCTCCAAACGGAGATTCCCCTGGAGAAGGTCCGGGACCTCTTCTGCTGCGAGACCGGCTATCAGACCCCCAAGCTGGACACCCGGGCGGCGGTTTTTCGGGAGGGCAGGATTCTGCTGGTGAAGGAGCGGGACGGGCGCTGGTCCCTGCCGGGGGGCTGGGTGGACGTGGATTTGTCCGTCAGGGAGAGTGCCGTCAAGGAGGTGCGGGAGGAGGCGGGACTGGAGGTGACGGCGGAGCTGGTCATCGCCGTACAGGACCGGGAGAAGCACAACCGCCCGGTTTACGCCTGTAAGGTGTGCAAGATTTTCATTCTCTGCACGCCTCTGAGCGGCAGCTTCCGCCCCAACCTGGAGACGGTGGAACGGGGCTGGTTCTCCCTGGAGGACCTGCCGCCCCTGGCGGAGGAAAAGAACACCAGGGAGCAGGTGGAGCTGTGTTTTCGGGCCCGGGCGGCGGAGCGGTGGACCACTCTGCTGGATTAGCGGTCCGGCGGGCCCCGGCTCCCTTTGGCAATATTCAAACAGGCGGAGCCTGCGCACCCCATCCTCGAAAACGGACATGCCCGCAAAGGCGGTGTGGATAGAACGGCTGTGATATCATCAGCCTGTCAAACTGCGGCTGAAAAGGAGGCCCCTATGTTTTGTGACGGGAGAAGCAAAAAAATTGTGTTCATTGCCCACTGCTTTCTGAACCAGAATTCCATCTCCGATGGGACGGCGGTTTGCCCGGCTGTATGCAGGGAGCTGGTCGAATGCCTGATGAACGCCGACATCGGCATGGTTCAAATGCCCTGCCCGGAGCTGTGCTGTCTGGGCCTGGACCGGGGAAACGCCGAAGGAGCCGGCAGTCCGGTGGTGGTCGAAAACACACGGATTCGCGGGGCGCTGAAACAGGAAAAGGCCGGTCAGACATTAACCCTGCTGGCCGAGGGTGTGGTGCGGCAGATATTGGAATACCGCCGGTTCGGATTTGAAATCCTTGGAATCATCGGGGCAAACCGCTCACCAAGCTGCGGCGTAGACACCACCTCGGACCACAATGAGGAGGTCGAAGGAATGGGGCTGTTTATGGAGGAGCTCTCCCGGCTGCTCTCCGAAAACCGGATATCCGTTCCCATGATCGGCCTGACGGGAAGCGGTCCGATTGCAGAACAGCTGCGGCGGCTCATATAGTGAATCATGTTGAAAACGTGCATGTTGCACGTTTTCAACCGGCGGGCCATGGCCCGCCGGCGTGTGAAACACGCTTGATTCTCTATGAAGCACAAACCAGGGCCGCCAATGCGGCCCTCTGCGGCGAAGGTTCGCCGCAGGGTTGAAAAGAATCGGTTGATTCTTTTCAACTTGTTTGGCTATAACCGCGACGGATTGACCGGGCGGGTTTTGTCCCGCCCCGTCCCCCTAAAGCATGGAGCGCCCGGAAGAACGGGAGGGGACAGAGCCCCGCCCCTGCATGGCATCCCTGTTACAAAATGCGGACGCGCCCCGGGGGGCAAAATGCTCTTGCCATTGCGCCGGGCTTCTGGTATAATGACCCTGTAACAGCAATTGCCGCCCGCCGCCGTCCGGCGCGGGCCAAATCATACGGTCAGCGAGGTGTTTGATATGGTTGGAGCGATTTCCGGGGCGGGATACAGCCCCTATGCGGTTTCTCTCTATACCCGTCAGCAGCAGGCGGAGCAGACCCGGCAGGCCCGGACCGCCCAGGACGGCAGCGCATGGGCCGTGCGGCGGCCGGCCTCTCCCGAGACGCCGGTCCAGCCGGTCAGCCCGGTCCGGAGGGTGTCGGCGGATGAGGCCTCTATTCCGGCGCTGCTGAGCCGGATGGAAAACGACCCCGCCGCCATGGCGGGCCGGATGCGGATACAGTACGGCGACGTGACGCCGGAGGGCCGGTTCGCGGAGAACGGCGGAGACGCTGTCCGGGGCCCGGAGCTGGCGGCGCTGGAGGGCCGTCTCTCCAGGGCGGAGGACGCCCTGGCCCGGAACGATCTGACCCAGGCCGGCGGCATTTTGAAGCAGGACCCGCCTGCCCAGGGAGCGGCGGACCTGCCTGAGGCGAGGAATCCGGGAGCGAAGAATCCGGGAGAGGAAAAATTGGGTGCGGAAAACCTGGGTGCGGAAAAGCAGGCGGCGGAGCGCGCTGAGAACGGGTCCGAAGCCGGCGGCGTCCAGGGCGCGCAGAAGGCTCTGGAGGAAGGCGAGTGCCAGACCTGCAAGGAACGGAAATATCAGGACGGGTCCGACGACCCCGGTGTTTCCTTCAAGACGCCCACCAATATCGCGCCGGAGCAGGCGGCCTCCGCCGTCCGGGGCCACGAGATGGAACACGTCTACCGGGAGCAGGCCAAGGCGGAGCGGGAGGACCGGAAGGTGGTCAGCCAGACGGTGACCATGCACACGGAAATCTGCCCGGAGTGCGGGGAGTCCTTTGTCTCCGGCGGCACCACCCGCACCGTCACCAAGGCGGACACGGACAACGCCGCCCGGCAGGACCTGGCCCGGCAGAGCAGGGAAGAGGAAAAGACCCGTACGCCCTTCTCGGCGGTGGCCTGACAGAATTCCCGAATGCGGGAATCATAATATTTGATTGAGGCCGTTTGGCTTGCCGCCGCAAGGGGCGGCAGCCGCAACGCATGGCGCATATGACTTCCGTCGTTTCGGTTCGGAGGCAGCCGCATGGAACCCTGGACCGTCCGGAATCCCCGGGCGGTCCTGTTTTGTCCGGGGGCCGTCACAATATTTCAATGCTCCGGAACCTTTTGGCTGGAAAAACCGTCTTACTCTGTAGAGACGAAGATCGAAAGCTCGAGAAAATGAAATTAGAAGAAGCAATTGAGCGATTGGAAGACGGAACAGGAGGATGAAAGGATGAACAGGAAATTTGGAGCCCTGGCCCTGGCGGCCCTGCTGGCCGCCCTGACCCTCACCGCCTGCGGAGGAAGCGCCAAAGGAGACACCGCGGCCGCCAGTCCTTCCGGCTCCATGGACTACGCCTACGAGATGGAAGGCGGCTATGGAGGAGGGGAGGACTTCGGGGGACTGTTTTACGGCCCGCAGGAACCCGAGGCAGCGCCCCCCGCCGAGGCGGAGGAGGGGCAGACGAACGCCGGAGAGGACCGTCTGGCCAACGCCAAGATGATCTATTCTGCCAGCATCGAGGCCCAGACCATGGAGTTCGATACCTGCGCCGCCGATTTGGAAACCCTGGTGGAGCAGACGGGGGGCTATCTGGAGTACGCCTCCGTCCACAGCTACGGCGACGGCTACCGAAGCGGGAGCTATACTGCCCGGATTCCCGCCGCCCGGTTTACCCTTTTCCTGAAGAGCGTGGGGGACATCGCCCATATCACCTGGCAGGAGAAGAGCAGCGAAAACATCAGCGAGGCGTATTACGACCTTGAAAGCCGCCTCACCACCCAGCGGACCAAAATGGAGCGGCTTCAGGCCCTGCTGGCCAGGGCGGAGAATATGGAGGACATCATTACCATCGAGTCCGCCATTGCCGAAACGGAGTATCAGATTGAGCAGCTCACCGGCTCCCTCCGCCATTACGACGCCCTGGTGGATTTCTCCACCATTCAGATTCAGCTCCGGGAGGTGGCCCGGCTCTCCGACGTGGAGACCACGCCCCCCAGCTTTGGGGACCGCCTGAGCGCCGCCTTCTCCGGGGGACTGGTCAATTTTGGCGACATCCTTCAGTGGATTGCCATTTTCGCGGCCTATAACTGGATCTGGCTGCTGGTTCTGGCCGGAATCGTGCTGATCGCCGTGAGGACTGCCCGCCGCCGGGCAGAGCGGCAGGCCGGGCCCTCCCCGGAGGAGGAGCGGCAGGGGTTCTCCCTGGGCCGGAAGAAGAGGGAAGACGCGAATCAGGAAGACGCAAAAAAACCGGATGACAAACAACCCAAAGACTGATATACTGAAGGGGCGGACCGCGGTCCGCCCCTCAGGCTGTCAAAAAAGTCTTTTTGCCAGCCTGAGCAAGTTTTCAAAACTTCCAAAAAGTTTTGAAAACTTTTTGATTGAACATGAGGGAAAAACCCTGATGGTTTTTCCCTCAAGCTCCCTTTTCCTTCCGTGCAGAAGAACATCCTTAAAAATAAAGGAGGAACCCGCGATGAAACTGTTCTGGCTGGGCCACGCCTGCTTTCTGGTGGAGCAGGACGGCTATACCATTCTGCTGGACCCCTACACCGGCGTGGAGGGTTATCCGCCCCTGTATGAGACCGCCGTCCGGTCCACGAATCCCAGGATGAAGGAGGGGGGCGTGTGTATCCGGATCCCCGTCCGGATGCATATAGAGTATACAGACGGGCCGGTCACCCCTGGGGAGGAAAAAATCTATGTCAACAGGGTCCTGTGCAGCCACGGCCACTTTGACCACAGCGCCGTGGAGCTGACGGCGCTTTTGCCGGAGGCCCCCTGCCCCTTCACCATCCGCACCGTGGAGACCTTCCACGACGACCAGGGCGGAGCCCTCCGGGGAAACAACACCGTCCATATCCTCTCGGCGGGGGGCGTCACCGTGGCCCACCTGGGGGACCTGGGCTGCCAGCTTTCACCGGAGCAGATTGCGGAGATCGGCCCTCTGGACGCCGTCCTCATTCCCGTAGGCGGCACCTATACCGTGGACGCGGCGGGGGCCAGGGCCGTCTGTGAGGCCCTGAGACCCGGGTGCGTCGTCCCCATGCACTACCGACACGCCCCCTATGGCCTGCCCAATGTGGGCGGCGTGGAGGAATTTTTGGAGCTGTGGCCCGGGGAACAGGTCCACCGGCTGGACGGACCTCTCTGCGAGATCACCGGCGGCTGTTCCGGCGTGCTGGCGCCGCGCTTTTCCGAGGAGGGCTGAGATGTACCGATACATATTGTTCGACCTGGACGGTACCCTGACGGACTCCAAGGAGGGCATTGTCAACAGCGTCCGCTGGACCCTCCGGAAAATGGACGCGCCGGTTCCGGAGGAGGAGATTCTCCAGCTGTTCATCGGCCCGCCCTTACAGGACTCCTTTGAGCGGTTCTGCGGCTTTTCCCCGGAGCGGGCCAGCGAGGCCGTGGCCGTGTTCCGGCAGCGCTATCTGCCGGTGGGCCAGTTTGAGAACCGGGCCGCGCCGGGGGCGGCGGAGCTGCTGGCCCGGCTGAAGGGGAAGGGCTATGTGCTGGCCCTGGCCTCCTCCAAGCCCGAGGAGCTTTGCGTCTCCATCTGTGAGCGCTTCGGCTTCACGCCTCACCTGTCCGCCATTGTGGGCAGTCCGCCCCTGGGCGACCGGAGCAAGGCCGACGTTATCCGGGAGGCCATGGCCCAGCTGGGTCTGACGGAGGCGGACCGGCCCGCCATACTGATGGTGGGAGACCGGAAGTTTGACGTGCTGGGGGCCCGGGAATGCGGCGTGGACTGCGCAGGCGTGCGCTTCTTCGGCTACGCGCCGCCGGGAGAGCTGGAGGAGGCCGGCGCCATCGCGGTGACGGAGACCGTGGAGGAGCTGGAGGCGTTTATTCTCAGTCATTGAGGACCTATTCACATAAAGACGGAAACGGAGGAAATCATTATGACCTATCAGGAGATTCTGGAACAGGCCCGGGGCTGTGTGGGCCCCTACTGCAAGGCCTGCCCCACCTGCAACGGCCTGGGCTGCCGGAACACGGTTCCCGGCCCCGGGGCCAAGGGCATCGGCACCGGCTTCATCCGTAACTACCAGAAGTGGCAGGAGCTCTGCGTCAACATGGACACCATCTGCGAAAACGGACCGGTGGACACCGCCTTTGACTTCTTCGGTCAGAGGACGGACCTGCCTGTGTTCGCCGCGCCCATCGGAGCCATGAAGCTCCACTACGGCGACAAGTACGACGATCTGGCTTATAACGACATTCTGGTGGCCGCCTGCGCGGAGGCGGGGACCCTGGCCTTTACCGGCGACGGCACCAACCCCGCCGTCATGGAGGCCGCCGCCAAGGCCCTGACCGCCTGCGGAGGCCGGGGCGTACCCACCATTAAGCCCTGGAACATCGAGACCATCCGGGAAAAGCTGGCCCTGGTGAAAGCCGCCGGGCCCGCCGCCATCGCCATGGACATCGACGCGGCGGGGCTGCCCTTCCTGAAAAACCTCCAGCCCCCCGCCGGCAGCAAAACCGTGGCGGAGCTGCGGGAGATTGTGGACATGATGGAGGGGATTCCCTTCATCCTCAAGGGCATCATGACCGTCCGGGGGGCGGAGAAGGCCCTGGAGGCCGGAGCCAGCGGCATCGTGGTCAGCAACCACGGCGGCCGGGTGCTGGATCAGTGCCCCTCCACCGCCGAGGTCCTGCCCGGCATTGCCGACGCCGTGGGCGGCAGAATGACCATTCTGGTGGACGGCGGCATCCGGACCGGCATGGACGTGTTCAAGGCTCTGGCCCTGGGGGCCGACGGCGTGCTGATTGGCCGGCCCTTCGTCACCATGGTCTACGGCGGCGGCGCCGAGGCCGTGAAGGTGTACGCGGACAAGCTGAAGGCCGAGCTGGCGGATACCATGGCCATGTGCGGGGCCCACTCCCTGAAGGAAATCCGGCGGGATATGATTTATGGATATTGAGCGCTGACAGAAACGCGGAAGGCCGCCGGGAGTCCGACAGACTCCCGGCGGTTTTTTTGCGTCTTTTTGCGTTTTTGCGTCTTTTTGCGTTTTGTGCCTTTATGCCTTCATGCTTTCATGACTGGGGATGCTTTCCCTTCTCCCGCAGATGCTCCACCAGAGCGCAGACCAGCTGAATGTCCTTCTCCGTAAGGCCGGAGACGTTCACCGTGGCCGAGGAGGCAACCCCCAGCAGATAGTCCGTGGATACCTTGAACAGTCTGGCCAGCTCGACAATATACTGGGTAGAGGGAACGGAAATGCCCATCTCCCAGGCGTTGACGCTGGAGCGTGTAATTCCCAGCCGTTTCGCCAGCTCTGTCTGCGTCATACCCCGCTGATCCCGAAGCAGTTTGATTCTCGCGGCAACCATTCCATCACCTCCGCTGCCTGTATTTTAAAACATCAAAATGATATTTCATTATCATAATGATGTTTATAATTGACAAGCCGGATGATTTCTATTATACTTGAACTGCTGCCGGGAGCGGCGGCAGGAAACGACAGACAGAAAAAGGAGACACAGTTATGAAATTTTGCTCAAATTGCGGGAAAGAGGTTTCGGATCAGGCGGTGGTCTGCCCCCACTGCGGCTGCGCGGTGCAGGGCGGGGACAGTGTGGACATTCCCAGCACGGGACTGAATATACTGAGCTTCTTCTTCCCCCTGGTGGGACTGATCCTGTATCTGGTGTTCCGGGACAAAACCCCCAGAAAGGCGTCCGCTCTGGGGAAATGGGCTCTGATCGGCTTCATTGCCGGCATTGCATTTACCGTTCTGATGTACGGGTGCAGCGCGGCGCTGCTGTTTTCCGCCATCTGAGGAAGAGCCTGAAATGAAAAAAGCCCCTTGCGGGCGGGGAAGGAGACGGGAGACCGTCTCTTTCTTCGTTTGGCAAAAGCCCCCTTTTTTCCGCCCCTCCTCCGCCCCGGCGGAGACGGAGAAAATCCGACAGGCTCCGGGAGGCTCCGAAGGGGGTTCGAAAGGTTTCGAAGGGCTTCGAAAAATTTCGAAAGATTTCAAAAAATCAAAAAAGTTTCGGAGAATCCCGCCAGAGGGGATGACAAGCCGGGCGGATTTTGTTAAACTGAAGTTATAGTCAAACAAGCTGAACGGAATCAACAGATGTTTTCAGCTCCGGGGCGAAATGCCGCCGCAGATGGCCGCATTTGCAGCCGCGGTTTGGACTTTATAGCGAACAAGGCGTGCTTCGCACGCCGGCGGCCTTTGCCCGCCGGTTGAAACCGTGCGGTTTGCAGGCTTCAGCCTTGTTCACGAGATTCTGAAGAGGCCCGCGGGGCGGGTCCGATGACTGGAGGAATATGGTATGCGCATCACCGTTCTGGACGGATACACCGAAAATCCCGGGGACCTCAGCTGGGCAGGGCTGGAGGCCCTGGGAGAGCTGACGGTCTATGACCGCACCAGCCTCACCGATGAGGAGGAGATTGTCTCCCGCATCGGAAACGCGGAAATTGTCGTCACCAACAAGACCCCCGTCAGCCGCGCCGTTCTGGAGCGGTGTCCCGGGGTCAGGCTGATCGCCGTGCTTGCCACCGGCTACAACGTCGTGGACTGCGCCTGCGCCCGGGAGCGGGGGATTCCCGTCTGCAACGTGCCGGTGTACGGCGCCCGGTCTGTCAGCCAGTTTGCCATTGCCCTGCTGCTGGAGGTCTGCCACCACATCGGCCACCACAGCCGGACGGTCTATGACGGAAAGTGGCAGAATCATGAAGACTGGTGCTACTGGGATTACCCCCTGATCGAGCTGGCGGGGAAGACCTACGGCCTGCTGGGCTGCGGCAATATCGGCATTCACACCGCAGAAATCGCCAAAGCGCTGGGGATGCAGGTCATCGCCTATGACGCCAGGGAGACCGAGGCCGGTCATGCCCTGGGCGTGGAGTATGTGACGCTGGACGAGCTGTTTGCCCGGTCCGACGTGCTGGGGCTCCAGATGCCCCTGCTCCCCTTTAACACCGGTATCATCAACCGGGAAACCATAGCCAAAATGAAAGACGGCGTTATCATCATCAACAACAGCCGGGGGCAGATGGTGGTGGAGCAGGACCTGGCCGACGCCCTGAATTCCGGCAAGGTGGCCGCCGCCGCTCTGGATGTGGTGTCCACCGAGCCCATTCGGGAGGACAATCCCCTGCTGAAGGCCAAAAACTGCATCATCACGCCGCATATGTCCTGGGGCGCAAGGGAGAGCCGCCAGCGCATCATGGACTGCACCGTGGAGAATGTGAAAGCCTTCCTGGAGGGGGCGCCCATCCATGTGGTGAATCCGTAAGCAGAGAAAGAGCAGGACGAAAAGCGGAAAAGGTCGAAAGAGCGCAAAAACACCCCTCCGGGCAGGAGGGGTGTTTTTATGTCCGGCGCGGTGACTGCAAACCCAAATCACGGCCCGTCGAAGCGGGAGAGGTTTATTAAAAGCGGCGATGGGATAAGGCAAAAAGCCAGCCGCGAACCTGAACGGACCGCGGCTGAATGCGAAAGCAAAAGCAAAAGATTCCCGCCTGAGTGCCGTTTTCGGCAAGGCCGGAAAGGCTACGGTGTTGGGAATTATTTTGGGGTCCCCCGCCGGAACCCAGCGAAGCGGTTCCGGTGGGGAAGCGAAGAAAAAGCCCTAAGGCTTTTTATCGCCTTAGGACTTTTTCTGAGCTGGAGCGGGCAACGAGGCTCGAACTCGCTACCTCCACCTTGGCAAGGTGGCGCTCTACCAGATGAGCTATGCCCGCGGGAACAAGAAGTATCTTAGCAGAGTTCCGCCTTCCTGTCAAGGGGTTTGCTCCATTTTTTTCATATTTTTTTATCTGCTATATTGCCCTCCGGGGTATCTGACGGCATGGGACTGTCCCCGTTCTCTTGCTCGCCCCCCGGTTCTTCTTCGCCCTCCGGTTCTTCTTTGCCCCCCGGTTCCTGTTCGCCCGTTGGTTCTTTTTCGCCCGCTGGTTCCTTTTTGCCCTCCGGCTCTTCTTCGCCCTTCGGTTCCTGTTCGCCCTCCGGTTCTTCTTCGCCCTCCGGTTCCTCTCCGTCCTCCGGATTTTCGCCTTCCCCGTCCTCCTCCGGAAGCTCCGGGGGGTCCAGAAGGAATTCCACCAGCCCCGGTTCCTCCGGGTTGGGGTAGAAGTTCACCACCCAGGCGGGGGTCTCCGTCAGACCCTGTTCCTCGCGGAGAAGGGCCACAGATTCCTCCAGCCGGGTCAGGCCGGTTTCGCCCCAATAGCCCATGCGCACCGCCAGCTCCTTCTGACCGCCGGCCAGGGCGGCGGCCAGAAGACTGTACAGCGCTTCGGGGCTGGTGGCGTTTACGACGGACTGAATCTGTTCCAGGCTGCGGCGGTAGCTGATGCGGATTGCCGCCTCATAATAGCCCCGCTGGGCCTGGCTGGAGGACGTGATATACTCCACGGCATAGGCCCCCATGGGGGTTTCCTGCTGGATTTCCGCGGCGGCCCGCTCCAGTGTGTCCGCCACGGACAGGTCGCTCTCGAAGTTATAGAGCCGCAGGGTGGCGGTCTCCCGGTGCTGGCCGATGAGCAGCAGAAGGTCGTTGACGATATCCTGGTGGTTTTCCGCCCGGAGGGTGCCGGCGGCCTCACTCTCCCAGAACTTGCTGCTGTGAGGCTCGGATACGGAATAGGTCCGTTCCAGCAGCGGTGCACAGCCCGTCAGCAGGCACAGAGCCAGCAGCATACAGCAGATGGTTTGCCGCATCGGCGGACCTCCTTTCCCGTTTCCCGTGAGATGCCGGCGGACCGGCGAAGAGCATTACATGCCCAGGTCCTCGTCAATCAGCAGCACTTCGGCCTCCATGCCCAGCATGGGCCCCCAGAGGGTCACCAGTCCCCGGCAGATGCGATCCGGGCTTTTGCAGTCATAGCACCGGTCCCCCTTGACGGCGCAGGGGGTTTTCCTGCCCAGCCGCTGGGCGTTCCGGGGGGAGGCGATATTCCGGGCCCGCCAGACCGCTGCGTCTACGGTGGGGGCCAGCTTGTTCCGTCCGATGACAAAATAGACCTTTTTGTGGCCGAACAGGGTGGAGGCCACCCGGTTTCCCGCGCCGTCGATGTTCACCAGCTCCCCCGTCTCCGCCAGGGCGTTGACAGAAGTCAGGTAGATGTCCGCAGTCTGGGCCTCCCGGCGGGCGGCGGCGGCGTCCTCCCATTTCCAGTGCCAAATGGTTTTGCAGCGCTTCCCCAGGCGCTCGTAAAGCCCCAGGGCGTCCAGGGTGACGGAGCCGCCGAAGCCCACGGTCATCCCCGTGACGGCGCCCTCCAGATAGTCCGCCGCCTCCGCGCCGGTGGGGAAGAGCCGGACGGTGTAGCCCCGGTCCTCCAGATTTTTTTTGACAGTCTCCAGCTTCATATCATCTGTACTCCTCTCTGTGCTGTGTGCCGGGTGAAAGGGTTTTCCGGGTCAGATTTCGTCCTTCTGATACTGCCGGAAGCCCCGGCCCATGACCTCGTGGGCGTCGCAGACAATCAGGAAGGCGGCGGGGTCCAGGTCGTGAATCTGCCGCTTGATTTCCACAATCTCCCGCTGCTTGAAGGCAATCATCAGCACCTGCTTCTCCGCACCGGTATAGGCCCCGTGGCCCTGGAGGATGGTGACGCCCCGGTGCTGGGACCGCATCAGGCTGTCGGCAATGTCCCGCCAGCGGTCCGAAACGATGTAGGCCACCCGGGAGTTCTCCATGCCGTAGAGAATGGAATCCATCACCTTGGAGCTGATGACCATTTTCACAATGCCGTACAGCAGGGCGTCCAGCGTGCCGAAGGCCGCCGCCACCACCAGCATCACCAGCAGATTGGGAACCATCAGCAGATCCCCGATGGGGAGCCAGGGCCATTTCAGCTTCATCAGCTTGCCCACGATGTCCGTGCCGCCGGTGGTGGCCCCCTGGGCGAAAATCATGCCGCTGCCCACGCCCATCACCCCGCCGCCGTAAAGACAGGCCAGGAAGGGGTCCATGGGTCCGAAGTCATACAGAAGGGCGAAGACGTCTATGGCGGCGGAGCTGGCCAGCATGGCATAGAGAGAGGACACCAGCATGTGGCCCCCCAGCTTCCGCCAGCCCGCCGCAAACAGCGGCACGTTCATGGCGATGGTCAGCAGGCCCACCGTCAGCGGCGGGCAGTAAAAGTGAATCACCTGAGCCAGGCCGGTGACGCCGCCCATGGCGAACAGGTTGGGCGCGATGAACCAGGCGAAGCCCAGAGCGTAGATCAGACAGCCCGCGGTGATGAGTCCGTAGCTTTTCACCAGACGCTTCATGTGGTCTCCTCTCCGCCGGGGCCGTCCGGAAGAGTCAGCTGCTTTTCCTCGGAGTCCTCCTGCCGCAGCAGGGCTCCCGCCGCGGGAACGGCCCGGACCCGGTAGCGGCCGGGACTGACGATGCCGGTCTCCTCCAGGGGGCGGACGGTGTCCAGCTGGTGCTTGGGCTTCAGCGTCATCACCGCAACGCCCTGGGTGGTCCGGGTGGTCTTGGGGGCCAGCAGAGCGGTGCTGAGAATCAGGCAGCGGGGCTCTGTGGAGCAGACCGCAAGCTCCCGTTCCCGGTCCAGGCGGATGATGGCCCGCAGGGGGGCCTTGTCGGAGTAGGCCCCTGTGAGCTTGCGGCGGTTGGAGGCGGTCTGATAGGCCTTCAGCTCCACCCGGGCCGCCTTGCCGTTCTCAAAGAAGAAAATCAGCCCGCCGGAATAGTCCCCCGGCAGCACCATGAAGATGACGCTTTCCCCGGCGTCCATGCCCAGCTTGGCCGGGAGATAATCCCCCAGGACGCTGGCCTTGGCGTCGTCGAAGTCGCTGAGGCGGGTCTTGTAGACCTGCTGGCGGTCGGTGAAGAACATGACCTCGGCGGCGCTGTCGGTCTCGAAGCTCTGGCGGAGGCCGTCTCCCTCCTTGAACTTCTGGGCCCCGCTCATCCGGAGGCTCTGGGGAGTGATTTTCTTGAAATACCCCTCCCGGGAGAGGAAGACGTGGACGGGATAGGCCTCCGGAGCCTCGTCGGCGTCTGCCTCCGGCAGCTCGTGGGCGTAGACAATGGAGGTGCGGCGGGGCTCGCCGTACTTCTTTGCCGCCTCCTTCAGCTCGTCCAGTATGAGTTTCTTCACCCGGCGGGGATTCTGCAGGGTGTCCTCCAGGTCGTCAATTTCGTTCTGAAGGGCCTCGGTCTCCTGGACCCGTTTCAGGATGTACTCCTGATTGATGTTCCGCAGCCGGATTTCCGCCACATATTCCGCCTGAACCTGGTCGATGCCGAAGCCGATCATCAGGTTGGGAACCACCTCGGCCTCCGCCCCGGTCTCCCGGATGATTCGGATGGCCTTGTCAATGTCCAGCAGGATGCGCTTCAGGCCTTTGAGCAGGTGGAGCTTTTCCTTCCGCTTTCCCAGGACGAAGAACACCCGCCGCCGGACGGACTCGGTGCGCCAGGCGGTCCACTCCTCCAGAATCTGCCGGACCCCCAGCACCCGGGGCTGTCCGGCGATGAGGACGTTGAAGTTGCAGGAAAAAGCGTCCTCCAGGGGGGTCTGCCGGAACAGCCGCGCCATGAGCTTCTCCGGGTCTGCCCCCCGTTTGAGGTCGATGGTGAGCTTGAGGCCGGAGAGGTCCGTCTCGTCCCGCATGTCGGCAATCTCCCGGGCCTTGCCCGCCTTGATGAGCTCCGCCACCTTGTCCAGAATGGCCTCGGTGGAGGTGGAATAAGGAATCTCGTAAATCTCAATGAGGTTTTCCTCTTTGACATAGCGCCATTTGGCCCGGACCTTCACGCTGCCCCGGCCGGTGCTGTAAATCTCCCGCAGGGCGTCCGGGTCGCAGATGAGCTCGCCGCCGGTGGGGAAGTCCGGCCCCAGCAGGGTGTCCGCCAGGTCGCAGTCCGGATTTTTCAGATAGGCCGCCGTGGTCTCGCAGACCTCCCGCAGGTTGAAGCCGCAGAACTGAGAGGCCATGCCCACGGCGATGCCGCTGTTGGCGGACACCAGGATGTTGGGAAACGTGGTGGGCAGCAGGGCGGGCTCCTTCATGGTGTTGTCATAGTTGTCCACAAAGTCCACCGTGTCGCTGTCGATGTCCCGGAAGAGCTCCTGACAGATGGGGGTCAGCCTGGCTTCGGTGTACCGGGGGGCGGCCCAGGCCATGTCCCGGGAATAGTGCTTGCCGAAGTTGCCCTTGGAGTCCACAAAGGGGGTCAGCAGGGCCCCGTAGCCCCGGGAAAGGCGGACCATGGTGTCGTAAATGGCCGTGTCTCCGTGGGGGTTCAGCTTCATGGTCTGACCCACGATGTTGGCGGATTTGGTGCGGGGCTTGGTCAGAAGACCCATGGTGTACATGGTGTAGAGGAGCTTGCGGTGAGAGGGCTTGAAGCCGTCAATCTCCGGAATGGCCCGGGAGACGATGACGCTCATGGCGTAGGGCATGTAGTTGGTTTCCAGGGTGTCGGTGATGGGCTGCTCCACCACCGCGGCGTGGAGGCCCATGACGTTGGGATTGCCGGCTCTGGGCTTTCCGGTTTCGGGTGTTTTCTTCTTTGGCATTTTTTTGCTTCCGTTTTCAGCGGCGGCCACACGGCGGGCCGCCCCTGAAAACGCCTCCTTTTTTGGTTTCCACAGTTATCTGAGCGTCGGGTTCTCTGTCCGGCCCAGGAGATAGTCCACAGAGCAGTCCAGGTAATCGGCGATTGCGACAAGAATTTCGGAGGATATTTTGGAGGAAGGACAGGCCTTCCACTTGCTGGGTAAGCTGAACGAAATGTTGGTTTCTTTTGACAGCCTATAAGCGGTAATGCCCCTTTCTTCCAAAATCTTCAAAATTCTTTCGCTATGTTCCACAAAAATACCCCATCTCAATTGTTATAGTAGCACATTATGTGAAAAAATTCAAATAGCCCTTGACTATGAGAAAATATTCACATATACTAAAAGCATCACAAAACTACGTACATAATAGGGAGTGCTGCATTGTATGGCCGAAAGTAAACATAAAAGCAAACGCGTCTGCGTGACCATGACCGAGCAGGACCATGAACATTTGACCCGGCTGGCATATGAAACCCTGCGCACCCGGTCCGGTTATTTGAGGTGGCTTCTGCACCAGGATTTTACAGAAAGAGGCGTTGATTATAGGAATAAATGAGAAGGGGGGAACCGGTTTCCCCCGGCGGGAGTCCAGAGGGCGGGGGCCCTCTGGCGGGTGTGGGCGGAGCCCAATCTTACGAAATGTCTGCCATCTCTAAATATTTGTATCCGTTCTCGGCAATGTGCTCCTTCCGCCCCTGGAGGTTGTCCCCCAGCAGCAAGTCGAACACCGCCGCCGTCCGCTCCACGTCCTCGGGCATGACCCGGATGAGCCGCCGGGTCTCCGGATTCATGGTGGTGAGCCACATCATGTCCGGGTCGTTCTCGCCCAGACCCTTGGAGCGGTCAATCTTGACCTTTTTCCCCTCCAGGGATTTGACAATGTCGTTTTTCTCCCGGTCTGAGTAGGCGAACCAGGTTTTTTCCCCGGAGGTGATTTCAAAGAGGGGGGTCTCAGCGATATAGACATAGCCCTCCCGGATCAGGGTGGGGGTCAGCCGGTAGAGCATGGTGAGGACCAGGGTGCGAATCTGGAAGCCGTCCACGTCGCCGTCGGTGCAGATGACCACCTTGCTCCAGCGGAGGTTCCCCAGGTCGAAGGAGGACACGTCCCTGACGTGCTTGTTCTGGACCTCCACGCCGCAGCCCAGGACCTTGATGAGGTCCGTGATGATGTCGCTTTTGAAAATCCGGGCGTAGTCCGCCTTCAGGCAGTTGAGAATTTTGCCCCGGATGGGCATGATGCCCTGATATTCCGAGTCCCGGGCCAGCTTCACGCTGCCCAGGGCGCTGTCGCCCTCCACGATGTAGATTTCCCGGCGGCCGGGGTCCTTGGTCCGGCAGTCCACGAATTTCTGAACCCGGTTGGCGATGTCGACGCTGCCGGAGAGCTTTTTCTTGATGTTCAGCCGGGCTTCCTCCGCCTTCTCCCGGCTGCGCTTGTTCAGAAGAATCTGCTCGCCGATTTTTTCCGCGTCGAAGTGGTTTTCGATGAAATAAATCTCCAGGTTGGACCGGAGGAATTCCGTCATGGCCTCCTGGATGAATTTGTTGGTAATGGCTTTTTTCGTCTGGTTTTCATAGCTGGTCTGGGTGGAAAAGTTGCTGCTGACCAGAATCAGGCAGTCCTCGATATCCGCCCAGGTGATTTTGCTCTCGTTTTTCTGGTACTTCCCCTGTTCCCGGAGGTACTTGTCCACGGCGGAGACGAAGGCGAACCGGGCGGCCTTCTCCGGGCTTCCCCCGTGCTCCAGCCAGCTGGAATTGTGATAATGCTCCACCACGCTGACCCTGTTGGAAAAGCAGAAGGACGCCGACAGCTTCACCTTATACTCCGGCTTGTCCGCCCGGTCCCGGCCCTTCTTCTCCCCCTGCCAGAACACCGGGGCGGTGAGGCTTCCCTCTCCCGCCAGCTCGGCCACATAGTCGGCAATGCCGTTTTCATAGACGAAGTCCTGGGTCTCAAAGGTATCCGCCCCGGTCTGGGTCCGGACGTGGAAGGTGACCCCGGCGTTGACCACCGCCTGCCGCTTGCAGACGTGGGCGAAGTACTCCGGCGGAATGGCGATGTCGGTGAATACGTCCAGGTCGGGGAGCCACCGGGTCCGGGTGCCGGTCTTTTTGCTCTGGGACCTGGGCAGGGGTTTTTTCTCCAGCTCCCCCACGATTTCTCCCCGCTCAAAATGGAGATGGTACTCAAAGCCGTCCCGCCAGACGGTGACGTCCATATAGCGGGAGGCGTACTGGGTGGCGCAGGAGCCCAGGCCGTTGAGCCCCAGGGAGTATTCATAATTGTCGCCGGATACGTTGTCGTATTTTCCGCCGGCGTAGAGCTCGCAGAATACCAGCTCCCAGTTGTATTTCTGTTCCTTCTCGTTCCAGTCCACCGGACAGCCCCGGCCCGCGTCCTCCACCTCTACGCTGTGGTCCAGGTAACAGGTGACGGAGATGGACGTGCCGTGGCCCTCCCGGGCCTCGTCGATGGAGTTGGACAGAATCTCGAACACCGCGTGCTCACAGCCGTCCAGCCCGTCGGAGCCGAAAATCACCCCGGGGCGCTTCCGCACCCGGTCGGCCCCCTTCAGGGCGGAAATGCTGTCGTTTCCATAGGCTTGCTTCTTTGCTGTCATATATCCTCCCAAGCTGGCAAGATGGGCGGAGAAATCCGCCATAAAAAATCCGGATTGCAAAGAATCCGGGTCGTCCGTATGGTTCTCCGGGGCGGCCCCCGGGCGTTTGGGGCTATTGTAGCACACTTTTTCGCCGGGTTCAACCCTTCCGGCAACAAAGTATGTCACGTTTTTTCCGCGGTTTCGCGCCCTTTTTCGGGCCGGAGAGGCATTTTCCGCCCCTCCCGGTTCCCGTTCCGCCGGGAGCCGCCCCCGCCGCCTCCGGAGACGTCCAAACGCCTCTGCGGCAGTGCGTTGGTACTTTCGTACGGAAACCTTGAATTCTGAACGAAATGGTCTTCTTTCCCTTGACGCAGGGGCGGGAAGCGCCTATAATAAAGCTGTACAGCCGGAGGGCCGGAAGGCTCATGCCGCAAGGGCCCGCGCCCTTTCCGGACGCGGAGGGCAGGGAAAAATTCACGCGAAAGCGCGTTTTATATAAATTGCACTGGGGCATGCCCCAGTGTGCTGTCTCCAGAGGAGACAGCACAAAGACCTTTGCAGAAGGGAGAGTGGATTATGGAAATCCCCCAGAAGAGAAAGCGGATATTTGGCGGTGTGCTGCTTCTGCTGATGGCCTCGCTGGCCTTGGCCACGGCGGTTCTGGCGGCCAGCGGACAGTGGGCGGAGAGCGGCTCCTACAGTCTGGTGATTCAGAAGCAGTTTGCCACGGAGGTAAAGACGCCGCAGCTGGACGCGGACGGCAAACCGGTCCTTGGTCCGGACGGCCAGCCAGTCATGGAGGAAGTGGAGATTCCCACGACGGTTCTGGAGGAGGCGATGAAGAAGACCTACCGCTTCCACATCAAGGGCTACTATCTGAAAGGAACAGGCGATGACAAGGTACCGGTTGAGATTGACGACATTGTGGAGATCGGACCGGATTCGGAAACCTGGAAGCCGGACGGAAGCGAGCCGGGTGTCCTCCGCTGGAAGATGTCGGAAAAACTGTGCGCTCCGGGTCCAATTTATGTCACGGTGACGGAGATTACCAACGAACATACCATCGAGGTGGGCGGCATTGATTACAATATGGGCGACTCCCGGGTTGAAACCACCGTCCTGTTCAAGGAAAGCCCCCAGATTCGGAACCTGAACAGCAACGGCAAAATCAGTATCTCCCGGCCCGGGACAAAGCAGGACACCTCGGGCAATACTGTGGATGTTACCACCGAATCTGCCTTCCGGATTCGCAGCGAATGGCCCTGGAAGGATGACGAGGTAGTCAAGCCCGGCAACTGGAAGGCGTTTGACAAGACGGTGACGCTGGTTCCCGGAGAAGATGGCCATCGGTGGACCGGCCTCTCGGCGGGGAAGTATACCATCGAGGACCTGTCCGTCTCCGGCTATAACATCCAGCTGGGAGAGCGGAAACAGACGGTCACGGCGGGAGAAACCGGTACCTTCTACATCAACAGCAGTCCCGGCAGGCTGGTGATTACCGCAGGCGGCACAGCCGGCGACGGCGGGAAGCACTACTACACGGTCAAGCAGGTGGGTCCTAACAACCTGAAAGATGACGAGAAGTTTACGGAGCGGACCACCGAGGCCGTCGAGTCCGGAGCGGCCTATACGCTAGAAAACCTGCCCCGGGGCGAGTATGAGGTGACGGAGTACCGCGTTACCGATGTGCCCACCGCCTTTAAGGTAGTAGTGCCGGAGACGGAGGAAAAAAACGTAACAAAATACTTATGGAGCCAAAATTTCACCCCCAATACGGCAGCGAAGGAAAGGTTGTATTACTTTGAAGCTAGGGGAGATCATATAGATAAATTCAGTTTTGGCCCCATGCAGTATCGAGACAAAAACGGGGAATGGCAGCGGGTTCCTTCCACTGTGACCTATACAATGTATTACGGACAGTATAAGGGCGAAGACACGAATTCATACACCTATTGGTCTTCCAAGGATAAAAAGGCATATACGCAGTACAGCAGCGCGAAGGAATTTACACCTTATCAAGATAAACTCTGGTTCGGTGTCTGGAATATCCAGAACCCTCAAAACGCACCGGCGCCTGAGAGGCTACAGCTTCAGTGGACCGAGAACACAAGCTTCATTAAGGAGTATGACGCAAAAAAACTTGCCGATGCAAACAGAAACTACAGTTTTACCGTAGACGAACGGGGCTGGATGGAGATTACCGCGCCGACGGTCGATTCCGGCCAACCCGGCGCGAACGAGATCACCTACACCTATGAGCTCCGGAAGGAGGAAGACGGAGCTGCTGAGACGCTGACCCTGACCCCTGGCGAAACCCGCAGAATAGAGGATCTGGAGGCGGGCAGTTATCTCCTGATGGAGAAGGTGAACCTGGACCAGCCGGACGGCTTTACCATGAAGATTTCCGGCGACCCCTTCGGCTCCAACGAGGCGGGAAAGGCCTTTGAGCTTACCGTGAAGGGCAACCGCCAGCTGACCATCACGAAGCCGCAGAGCACCCAGGACGGAGGCCGGACCTATACCTTTGAGATTGTGCAGACCGATGTCTACCCCTCTAAGCTCGTAGGGACCGTGACCCTCAAGGCGGGGGCGAGCAACAACAGCATCGTCCTCCCAGAGGGCGAATACAAAGTTACGCCCACGGACGACATGACCGAGGTGTTCCAGCTGACGTGCAGCGACACCAGCCAGGTTCAGGCCGGTGTCTCCGCAAACCCGGGGAACAACAGTGCCACCGTGACCTTTACCAACGTGTTCACGCCGGGTACCCTGGGCTACCGGTACGTCCACGAGTACTATCTGAGGGACGAGAACGGGGTCTATCACTACGAGGGAAACAGCCCCATTACCACGGTGGGCGGACGGAACGACGCGAATGAGTTCTACGGCTCCCTCGATGTCGCAAAGGAACCGAATTTCAGGTTCACCGGCTCGGACGGCAAGCCGCAGACCTATACCTATGAGTATATGCCCGAGAAGAACGCCTATGGATATGTGAAAGAAACATCCTGGGAAGGGCCCGGGTCCAGCACGGATTTCCACCCGTTGAACGAGGGCACGGAAAAGGGCAGCGGCAAAACGCTCTATTACCGCTCGGACGATACGCTGGGCAGTCAAAAGCTCATCGGAGTTACTGAGGATGAGAGACAGATTCTCATTCTGCGCTATTTCCGGGTGCTGGAAAAGAACCAGAAGGGCAGCTACAAATATGTCCACGTGTACTACCTCCGGGATGCCGAGGGCGACCACTGGGAGGGCACCAGCGCAATCACCACCGTGCCCGGCCAGCTGGGAATGAAATACTCCGTCAAGAATGTCACTTTGCGGCCTGATTACAAGCCGGCGGGCAGTGAAAAGACCTACCGCTATGTCTATGAAAACCCGCCCAGCTACGGCACGCTGACCGACGATCACGACGCCCCGCCCATAGAGCTGAATCGCGTCTCGGATAAGAATGACCCAAACCATTATCATTACTGGCCCAACAGCGGCGCGGACGGCGTTCCCGCCACAGAGGACGGACAGAATATCATCATCCTGCGCTATTACCGGGAAGTCGGGTCGGAGGAGACCACCGGCTCTTACCAGATTGTCCACGAGTACTACTATCAGGAGGATGTGGAGGACCAGGGCGGCGTCGGAGACGGCTCTGAGGAAGAGCCCGCGGCTCCGGAGCCCGAGGACAGCGGCCCCGAAGCGCCTCCCCCCGTTCAGGACGAGGGAACTGGCGGAGCCGAGGATACGCCTCCCGTCCAGGACGAGGGGACCGAAGAACCCGGAAACACCCCTCCCGCTCAGGATGAGGGAACCGGCGGAGCCGAGGATACGCCTCCCGTCCAGGACGAGGGAACCGGCGGAGCCGAGGATACGCCTCCCGTCCAGGACGAGGGGACCGAAGAACCCGGGGACACCGCTCCCGTTCAGGAGGGGAATTCCAATGAGCTCCCGAAGGTGAAGGCGGAGACAGGCGCTGCGGAGGACATCCTGCGTCAGGGAACCGGCGAGCCTGGGGAGAACGACCCGGCTCAGGAGCCGGAGGCCAACGAGCCTGTGGAGAACGACCCGGCTCAGAAGCCGGAGACCAATGAGCCCGTGGAGAATGACCCGTCTCAGGAGCCGGAGACCAATGAGCCTGGGGAGAACGACCCGTCTCAGGAGCCGGAAACCAATGAGCCTGGGGAGAATGACCCGGCTCAGGAGACCGATGGAATCGAGGAGCTTCCGGAGTGGGAGGCGGAGCCGTCTGCCCTTGAGACGAAGGAAGGCGAATCCTTCTCCGGTACCCTCAGCAGCGACGAGGGACATACGTATACCTTTGAGGGCGCACGGAACATCGAGACGATTTCCGCCCCGCTGGGCAATGTCTACAAGGGTACGGAAAACGACTGGAAACAGAGCTGGCAGCCGGTTGGAGACAACAAGACCTATCAATATGATTACTATGATGTGGTCTATGGCATTTCCGACGGAAAGGGCGGATACAGCCGCCGTACAAACATGGAGTGGGCGTCCTCTACCAAGGAAGGAAATGAAATCATCATCCTGCGCTATTTCCGCAATGAGGGCACCCCGGGCGGCGATACGCCTCCGGACAAACCGACTCCCCCGCCGGAGAATCCCCCGCCGGGCGGCGGTACGCCTCCGAAGGACCCGACTCCCCCGCCGGTAACCCCGCCGCCGGAGAATCCCCCGCCGGAGACGCCCCCTGAGACTCCGCCGCCGGAGATTCCGCCGGAAACGCCTCAGGAGCCCCCAACGGAACCGGAGTACCCCACGGAGCTGCCCGACCCCAACGACCCCAACAGCCCCGGTGAGATCACCATCTGGGAGGACGGCGTGCCCAAGACCTATGTGAAGGTGTGGGACCCCGAGAAGGAAGAGTGGGTTTACGTTCCCGACGAGGAAGTGCCGCTCTGGAACCTGGTTCCCGAAACCGGGGACGACAGCAGCACGGGCCTCTGGATGGCTCTGGCCGCAGCGTCGTTGCTGGGCCTGGCGGTCCTGGTCCCGGCGTCTGAAAAACGCAGAAGCAAATAAGGCATGAAGACATCCCGTGGAGCGTCTCGTTTGTGAGACGCCCCACGGGATGCCGTGTTATAGGGGGAGAAGGAGACGCCGGGACCGCATCCGGGGAGGAGAGAGGAAAAGACCGCCGGGGACGAAAGGCGTCCGCGGCGGCGCGGCAGGAGTGGTAAACGGGGGGCGGGCTCTGCCCCGCCCCGTTTTTGAAAGCAGGACGGACAGAGCCCGGCCCCTGCATAAGACCCTCGAATCGAGCACTTCCCCGCGAACCCCACAAAGCGGTCCGCGGGGGAAGCAAAATAATTCCCAACTTAGCGCCGGTTTCCATCCGCAGGCGGGAAAGATTACAGCGGTAAAAATGCCTGACCTGTCCCTTCCTGATGAAATAGACGCGGTCCATTGCCTGTGTCTTCCTGTTCCCTCTCCTCCGGGAATCCGGCGAATCCCGGCGGAACGCGAAGAAATTCCCGCCATCGTGCAGTTTTCGGCGGAGCCGGAAAGGTCACAGCGGCGGGAATTTCTGAACTGGAGTAAGTAAAATTGAATTTTCCAGAATGTTTATACCCAAAACCAAACTGCAACCCGGTAAAGCGGCTGCGGTTTGGAGAGGAGGAGCAGCGGAATGAGCGCGCTCTGACTGTTGAAAAAAGCCGGAGCAAGCGATATGCAGCTTGCTCCGGCTTGGCGCAGAAGGAGGGATTTGAACCCTCGCGCCGGTTTTATCCAGCCTACTCCCTTAGCAGGGGAGCCCCTTCGGCCACTTGGGTACTTCTGCGTGTCCATGATTCACTTGTCGGCGGGAAAAGGTGTGCGAAAAAGTTAACGAAGAAATTGGCGGAGAGAGTGGGATTCGAACCCACGGGCACTTGCGCACCGCCGGTTTTCAAGACCGGTTCCTTCAACCACTCGGACATCTCTCCACAGGGAAGGTGATCCGCGCCTTGAGCACGCTAAGTATCATAGCATACATAGCCCCGGTTGTCAACACAATTTTAGCGGGAGGAGTGTCCACTCATGGATTTTATTGGGTGGAGGGGGTGCAGGGGGGCTTTGCGTCTGAAGGAACGCCTGCAGGGGCGGGCCTCTGCGCCCGCCCGTTTCCCCCAAATGATACCGGGCTGCCGGCAGATAAGCCGGAAGAGTCTGAACCGGTAGGGCCTTCCGCCCAGGAGGCCGCACATGGAGACGGGCCGGATGCAGGACCGCGTTTTTCCGCCCGAAAGGCCGCTGTATCTGCCCCGGCGGCAGGGAAGGTGCGCTATGGCCTGCCGCAGACCAGCTCCGCGAAGGGCCCGCATTTCCGGACCGCCTCCAGCCGGAACCGGCGGAGGGCCTCCGTCTGGGTGAACAGCGGGATGCCGTCCCCCAGCAGTACCGGGGCAATCTGAATGATGAGCCGGTCCACCAGATCCCGTTCCAGCAGCGGGGCCAGGATGGTATTTCCGCCGACAACCCAGATGTTTTTCTCCGGGCCCAGGGCCTCCACCAGGGACTCCGGGGACTGGCAGACGGCGAGAAAGCCCCGCTGCTCCAGAGGCCTGTGGGTGAAGACGTAGTTTTCCGTTGTGGGATAGGCCGCCGCCGGGTCCTCCAGCTTCTCCAGCTCCCGAAAGGTCCGCCGTCCCATAAGGGTGACGTCCATGCGGCTGTAAAAATCCTCATAGCCGGTTTCCGCCGTGGTGCCGGTCTGGTAGAGCCAGTCCAGCGAGTGGTCCCTGGCGGCAAGATAGCCGTCCAGTGTGACGCAGCCGTAAAAATAGACGCTCATAGCCGTCCCCCCGTTGTGAATTGGTTTCTTCATCATAGCACAGGCGGAGCGGAAGAGCAAGGCGCTTTATGCAGGGGCTCTGTCTGTCTCCCGGGAGCCCGGCACAATTGAAAGGGCGGGCGCATCCACCCCGCGCCTCCTTCTGATGAAATGCGTGAACGGACAGCTCTGAATCACCGGGGCGGCCCCCCACAAAAAATCCTCCGGCGGAACACGGCCCGTTTTTTCCGTTTCCCCCTTCCCCCGGGCCCCGAACTGCGGTATACTGAGAGCAAAGCTCAAAATCACCGGCCCACCGGGCGGAACGGAGGAACCCCATGGAACAATACGACAGCCTCTGCACGGCGATGAGCGGGGCCTTTCAGGACGAGGTATTCCTGCGCAAGCTCCACTGTCCCCAGGCGGACGCCGCCGCCCTCTTTGACGGAGCGGACTGGGCCGGCCTGCTGGCCCCTCTGCTGCCCATTGCCGCCCGGCTGGACTGCGGCAGGGTTCTGGCAGTCTTTCGCCCCTTTCTGGACCGCATCGCCCCCGAGCCGGAAGGGGGGTGGGCCCTCTGCGCCTACCGGACGGCAGTGTCCCTCCTCTACCCCCGGGAGGACCGGACCTTCAGCGCCAGACAGCGGGACGGGGCCCTGTGCTTCCTCCAGTTTCTCCGGACCCTCTTTGACGCGGAGCGGGAGGCCCTGCCCTTTGATTTCTGGCTGGACTTCGATTTCTGCACCGAGGAGGAACTGAAGGGCAGCGCTGTGGCGGCAGAGTACCGCCAGTTCCTCCGCCGCTGGCGGGAGGAATACGTCTATGAGCTGCTGCGCCTGGGCCGGGAGGTGACCCCCTTCCGCACCTGTGAGCATATCGCCGGGGTCCACCATGTGTCCATGATGGTCTCCCGGACCTTCCGCCGGAACGGCGGACTCATCGACCTGGGGCTGATCTCCGGGGCGGCGGCGGGCCACGACATCGGCAAATTCGGGTGCCGGCCCGGTGAGCGGGTGCCCTACCTCCACTATTACTACACCGACCAGTGGTTTACCTGGCGGGGCCTGACGGCCCTGGGCCGGGTGGCCGCCAACCACTCGGTGTGGGACCTGGAGATTGAGAATCTGTCCTCCGAGTCCCTGGCTCTGGTGTACGCCGATTTCCGGGTGAAGCAGGAGCGGGACGGGCAGGGGCATGAAATCGCCCGGCTCTTTTCCCTCCGGGACGCCTTCGACGTGATTCTGAGCAAGCTGGACAACGTGGACGGCGCCAAGCGCCGCCGCTATTCCTATGTCTATTCCAAGCTCCGGGACTTTGAGGAATACCTGGTGAACTACGGGGTGGACACTACCCTGGAGACGGAGGGGGGGCCCGCCCTGCCCCGGAAGACCATCGCCCTGATGAACGAGGACGACGTGGTGCTGGGCCTGCGGCGCACCGCCGTGGACCACAACATCCGCCTGATGCACCGGCTGAGCCGGGAGCGGCTGTTCGTGGGCACCCTGGAGGCCGCCCGGGGGGAGAAGGACCCGGCCCGTATCCGGGCCTATGTCTCCATTTTCGGGGAGTATTTCACCTACCTCAGCGTGGAGCAGAAGGAACAGACCCTGGAATTCCTCTATGAACTGCTGCTGCTGCCCGACGGCGACATCCGCCGCCAGGCCGCCGCCCTTATGGGGCGGATTCTGGCAAAATTCCTCTCCGGCTACAAAAAGGAGCTGCCCCGGGGAGTGGAGCCCAGCTCCCAGGAGGACCGGCCCTTTGAGCTCTGGGCGGAGTACCTGGAAAAGCTGATTCACCCGGACCACCGGCTGACCCCCCGCCAGATCAGCATGATCCGTTATCAGGCCAAGACCGTGGCGGACGCCCTGCTGGGGAGCTGCGACCGGGAGGATTTCCTCCGCTTCTCCGAGCTGCTGTTCCGCCACTACCAGTCCCCCAGGTCCGTGGACGCCGACGGGGCCTTTGCCCTGATGAATACGGCGCTGAACCTGCCCATGGAGCGGCTGGACCGGCGGGACCGGCTGCGCCTGGCGGATTTTGCCGCCTGCTGGCTGGAAAACGGCGAGGCCCCTCAGCAGGCGGCGTCCATGCGCCTGGCCCGGCGGCTGCTGCCGGTGCTGTCCCAGGCGGAGCGGGGGCCCATCCGGGCGGCGGCCGCGGCGGCGGACTGCCGTTCCAGCACGCCCCTGCGCTATCTCCAGTCCCGCCTGGGCCGGGCCCTGGGGCTGAAGACCCCGGCTCCGGAGCAGACAGAGGCCGACAGCGGCGTGTTTCTGGACAACCTGAAAACTGCCACCCCCTGGGTGCTGAAGGCCGTGGGTGTGGATTACCTGCTGGACCTGGCCAGGGAGGGGGACGCCACCAGCACCCTCCACATCGCCACGCACTTCTCCAATCTGCTAAAGGTCAGCGAGAACATCGTGGTCCGCCGGATGGCCGGGTCGGCCCTGCTGGAGATTGCCCCCCTGCTGACGCCGGACCGGCGGAACGAGGTGGCGGTGGAGCTGTCCGAGGCCCTGGAGACCGGACAGGCGGAGCTGTCCCAGTATATTCCCCAGTACCTGGGCCAGTTCGCCCTGTGGCTGCCCCCCAGGGAGCTGGACGAGGTCGTCAGCGAAATGCTCCGCCTGCTCTCGTCCTCCTCCGCCAGCGTGGCCGCCGCCGCCCTGTCCACCGTGGGGGCCATGCTGGAGCACTACGCCGTCTATGGCCGCCGCTTCGGAGAGGACGGGGAGGCCCTGACCCGGCGGCGGAAGAAAATGGCGGGGCTGCTGCTCAAGGGCCTGGCCTCCTGCATGGAGCCGGTGCGGCAGGAGGCCCTGCGGGTGCTGGGAGAAGGGCTGTTTGCCTCCGGGACGCTGAGCTATGACGATAAGACCAGCCTGTTCACCCTGCTGGCCAAGAAGCTGCTCTTCCTGATTTACGAGCAGCCGGAACAGGAGCTGACTTTCTTCTATACCGCCGCCGCCCTCTCCCATATCTACCGCTTCGCCGTCAGCCACCGCATCGAAAGCGGGCCCTTCATCTTCGAGGAGCGGTCCCGGGCGGCCTTCTTCCCCGGCACCTTCGACCCCTTTTCCCTCTCCCACAAGGGCATCGTCACCGCCATCCGGGACCTGGGGATGGAGGTATACCTGGCTGTGGACGAATTTTCCTGGTCCAAGAAGGCCCAGCCCTCCCTGATCCGGCGGCAGATTGTCAGCATGTCCGTGGCGGACGAGTTCGACGTCTACCTCTTCCCCCACGACATCCCCGTGAACCTGGCCACCCCCGACGATCTGAGGGCCCTCCGGCAGGTCTTCGCCGGGCGGGAGCTGTATCTTGCGGTGGGGTCCGACGTGGTGGCAAACGCCTCGTCCTACAGGGCCCCGCCCCGGGAGGACTCCGTCCACTCCCTGAACCACATCGTCTTCCGCCGCTCCAGCGACGCCGAGGGCCGGGAGATTGAGACGGACCTCTCCTGCATCTCCGGCAAGGTGATTCAGCTCCAGCTGCCCACCCATCTGGAGGACATCAGCTCTACCCGCATCCGGGAGAACATCGACCTGGGCCGGGACATCTCCAACCTGGTGGACCCCACGGTTCAGGACCTCATTTACCGGGACAGCCTCTATCTCCGGGAACCGCAGTACAAGCAGCTGGTCCGGGCCAGCCTCCTGGACTTCTCCCACAGGGAGGGGACGGACCCGGCGCTGTGGGCGGAGCTCTCCGGCGCGCTGGGGGCCCTGCCTCCGCCGGACCCCAGGGACAGCCTGTTTGTCCTCCGGGCCGCCGGACCCCGGCCCCGGGTGCTGGGCCTGCTGACCTCCCGGGTCATCAACTTCGCCGGGCTCTATGACGCCTTCGGCAGCGAGGAGCTGGCAAACTACGTCCGCACCCGCACGGCGGGCCGCATCCAGCTGCTGACGGGGCTGTACGCCGTCCGCACCCCCGGCGGGAACTACGACGTCCGCCAGCTGCTCTTGACCGAGGCCCTGTCCCAGGCGGTGGCGGAGGACTGCGGCTATGCCGTCTGGTGGGGGGCGGCTCCGCCGGATACGCTGGAGATGCTGGGCCGCCAGGGCTTCCTCCGGGCCCCGGAGGACCTGAGCAGTCCCCGGCCCCTGCTGCTGGTGGACATGCGCTCCCCGGCGGTGCTGGTGCAGAACATCGCCACCACGCTGAAGGAGCCCTTTTCCTCGGACCGGCAGGTCCTCTCCGCCATCCAGCAGGCCCATTTCCGCTTTCAGACCGCCGTCTGCGGCCTGTACCCCGGGAAGCTGGTGCTGTCCCTCAACGCCGAGGTCATTTACCACCGGCTGGTCCGGAAGCTGACGGAGGAAAACGGCGTTCCCGCCGAGCCCCAGACCCCCAGGGTTCTGGGCCCGAAGATGTGCGTGCCCTTCGGCAAGATTCTCCGGGGCAACGCCGTGCCCAACACCGTCACCAAGACCATCCACACCGACAAGGTCTTTGCCCCGGACCTCCACAGCTTCACCATCGCCGCCTTCCCCGGCTATGCCCCGCTGGAGAGCCAGATCCGCACCATCCGTTCCTTCCGCCGTCCGGTGATGCTGGTGGATGACCTGCTCCATTCCGGCAACCGGGTGGGCGTGCTGGACCCCCTGTTCCGGCAGGAGGGTCTGGAGATTGACCGCTATGTGGTGGGCCTTCTCTCGGGCCGGGGCCGGGATTTGATGTCCGCCCGGGACCGGCAGGTGGACAGCGTATACTTCGTGCCGGATATGCGGGCCTGGTTCGTGGAGTCCACCATGTATCCCTTCATCGGCGGCGACGCCGTGGGCGGCGCGGCCCCCTCGGTGCCGGGCCTGGTGCCGGCGGTGAACCTGATTCTGCCCTATGCCTTCCCCCGGTTCTACCGGGAGAGCGGACGGGAGGCGGTTTATGAGTTCTCCCGGACCTGCATCCGGAACAGCCGGGATATCCTCCTGGCTCTGGAACGGTCCTACCGGGAGCGCTACGCCCGGAACCTGACCCTGCCCCGCCTCAGTGAGGCGGTGATTCTCCCCCTGAGCCCGGACAAGGGCCGGGCCCTGCGCTACGACCCCAGCCTCTCCGCCTCCGTGTGTCTGGACGGGGACCTGCGGCAGCTGGAGCGGATGAAGGAACTTTTGAAATAATTAGGAATGAGGAATTAGGAATTGCCGCGTTATTTCAGTCATTCCTAATTCCTAACTCCTAATTTCTAATTCCTGAATAGTACACGGAGGTTGCCATGAAGCAAAGCCTGTATCACTATGCCATAGATGGAAAAGAGGCTGTGTCCGGCCTGGAGGACCTGCCTCTGCCTCCCGGAACGGGGGGGACGCCGGAGCTGTTTCTGGTCCGGCGGGAGCCCGTCTGGAATTTCGCGGCCTGGCGGGTGACGGACTCCCGGCAGCTGACGGCGGAACAGACCGGTGCGGTCTGGCTGGACCCCCGCCGGATGGGGCCCCCGGCGGAGCTCCCCCCAGAGGTCCGGGCCCCTCTGGAGGCGGGGCGGCTCACGGCGGTGAATCTGGGCCACCCCCGGTGGCGGCGGGCCCTGGAATTCACCGCCTCCAGGCCGGGGAAAAAGCGGGTCCACCTGCTGGCCGTGGGGGACGTGGGAGGCGTTCTGCTTACTGCGCTGAAGCTGCTGGGGGGCGATGTGATTTCCACGATAGGCATCTGCGACCTGAATGAAAACACCGTGGCCCGGTGGGTCACGGAGATGGGACAGATTGCCTGGCCCTGGGACTATGACGCCCTGCCGGAGGTGGAGGCGGTGGAACCGGGGCGGCTGTTTGACTGCGACGTGTTCATATTCGCCGCCGCCAGGGCCGTCCCGCCGGTGGGCAGCGGGGTGAAGGACGTGCGCATGGCCCAGCTGGAGGCCAACAGGCCCCTGGTGGAGTCCTTCGCCCGGCAGGCCAGGGCGGCAGGCTTCCGGGGGCTCTTCATGGTCCTCAGCGACCCGGTGGACCAGCTGTGCCAGGCGGCGTGGTGGGCCTCCAATGTGGATGCGGAAACGGAGTATCTGGACCTTCAGGGCCTTCTGCCGGAGCAGATACAGGGCTTCGGCCTGGGGGTGATGAACGCCCGGGCGGCCTGGTTCGCCAAACAGGACCCCCGCTTTGCCTCCTTCCTCACCGAGGGCCGGAGCTTCGGCCCCCACGGGGCGGGGCTGGTGATCGCCAACTCCGTGGAGGGCTATGATGATGCCCTGTCCCGGGAGCTGACAGGGCTGGCTCTGGAGGCCAATCTCCGCGTCCGGGACCTGGGCTTCAAGCCCTATGTGGCCCCCGCCGTGTCCTCCGGGGCCATGCAGCTGCTGCTGGCCCTCCGGGGGGAGTGGCATTGCTCCTCCGTGTCTCTGGGAGGCGTCTGGTTCGGCTGCAGGAACCGGTTTACCCGGTTCGGCCTGGACATCGAGACCCTGGAGCTGCCCGACGCCCTGTTTGCCCGCCTCCGGGAGACGGAGGCGGCCCTGCACGCCATGGAGGAATGAGGACGGATGAATCATCGGAATTGGTCTCAATACCTGCTGCTGGCCCTGGCGGCGCTGTGCGCCCTGCTGACGGGACTTCCGGCGGCGGACGCACCCGTCCGGCTCTATGAGAACACCACCGTGTTCATCCAGCTCTTTGCCGTGCTGGCGGTGGTGCTCTCCTGGGCGTACCTGGCCCGGTCGCGGCGGCGGCGGTGGAACTATGCCCTGGCCCTGTATCTGCTGCCGGTGCTGACCCTTTGCAAGGCCCTGAGCGATGCCGTGGCCTGCTATACCTGCTATGTCCCCGGCTGAGGGGCGGAAAGGAGGCGTCATGGAGCCGGAGCTGACCATCATCCACGCCGGAAGACCGGGCCGCCTGGAGGGCCGTCTGGGGGAGGTGCTGTCCGCCGCTCTGGAGGGGCGGAAGCTCTCCTATGAGCGGGCGGAGGGGGCCCTTCAAAACCGGCGGATTCTCTTCGCCTTCTCCCTGCCGGAGGGAGGCGTGAACTGCGGCCTGTGCGGCCTGCTGGCCTATCTGCGCACCCATCCCGGCTGTCTCCGGGGCAGCGTGGGGGGCGTGGTTGTCGACGGGGCCGGGGACCTCTACACCAAGGCGGCGGGCCGGGAGCTGGTGCTGGCGGCCAATCTGGCGGGCTGTACCTTTCCGGGCCGTCCCCTGACGGAGGCCACTGGCAGTCTCCGGAATTTCACGGTCCAGGCGAAAAATGCCGGCTGTGACCTCATGGGGGCCTATCGTTTGGCGGTCCGGGATCTGGCGGACCGGGTGCTGAACTTCACGCCGCCCCGGCGGACGCGGCCCCGGCTGCTGGTGCTCCACGCCTCCAGTCGCCGGACCAGCAATACCCTGGACCTGTGGAGCCGGTGCCGGGAGCGGCTGGAGGGGGCCTGCGAGATCCGGGAGATCGGATTGCGGAACGGGACGCTGGAGGACTGCGGCGGCTGTCCCTACACCACCTGCCTCCACTACGGCGAGCAGGGGGGCTGCTTCTACGGCGGCGTCATGGTCCAGGAGGTCTATCCCGCCATCCGGGAGGCGGACGCCGTGGTGCTCCTCTGTCCCAACTACAACGATGCCCTCTCCGCCAACCTCACCGCCGCCGTGAACCGGCTGACGGCCCTCTACCGGACCGTCTCTCTGGAGGACAAAGCGGTTTTCGCCATCGTGGTCTCCGGCTACTCTGGCGGGGACATCGTGGCCAGTCAGGCGGTGTCGGCCCTGTGCCTGAACAAGGGCTTCTGGCTGCCGCCGAAGGCCTGCCTGCTGGAGACCGCCAACGACGCCGGGGCGGCCCTCCGCCTGCCGGGGGTGGGGGAGCGGCTGGAGCGGTTTTCCCAGGGGATTTTGGACAGTCTTCTGAGTTGAGCGCCCTTTGGACGCAGCAAAAGAGGAGGCCCCGGGGCCTCCTCCTGGCGTTAGATTGACTGCGGCACAGGGTCAGCGAATATAGGGCCATACGAATCCGCCGGCGCTGCCGTTTCTGGACCAGACCGTGTTCCAGCCGGTCAGCTCCCACGGACCGGTTCCGCTGCTGCTGGAAAAGCGGAGTACATTCCCATAGCTCCGGCCCGGGCCTACATAGTATATGGACGCCTCCGTGCCGGAGTAGTCCAGAACCTTCAGGGAGTCCGACCGCTCCAGCAGGCCGGTGTTCAGCTCCAGCCCCTCGAACTCGTGCCCGTGGGCGGCGGTCAGAAGCTCACACCTGCATAGAGAGACGCAGTAAAAAGCGGCCAGCAGCACGGCGGCAGCCCCCAATTTCGTTCTCTTTTTCACGCAGATTCCACCTTTCCCGGGAGAGCCGGACCCCCTGGCCCTCCGGCGGATTCTGAAAGCAGAGAGGAGGCGGTCCGCCCCCTCTTTTTGACTGTCCGGATTTATAACAGCCTTCATAATTGCCGTCAGTAGGCCGCCGGGGGAGGCGTCCCCTGCACATCCCTGAAGGGGACGGTCCTCTGACCGGTCCCTTTGCCGGGAATTTCGACGTTTGCCGCAGAACCTGTATCCACAACCGCTGAACGCTGTCTGAACGGGCTTTTTCTGCCACACCGCGCCGGTTTCCCCGGCAATCCGTCAGGATTGCTGGGGACCGCGAAGGACCTCCCTGTCTGACAGGAAAAATTCCCGCCCGTCCGGCGTCCCCCGGCTATGAACACGGGTTCTTACAGGGCCCCGTCCAGCACCCCGGCGTAGACCTCCGCCGGATAGGCCCCCACCTTCCGCTCGAACTCCCGGCCATTCTTCAAAAACACCACCGTGGGGATGTTCATGACGCCGAAGCGCCGGGCCAGCTCCGGTTCCTCGTCCACGTTAACCTTGGCAACCAGGGCCTTCCCCTCATAGTGTCCCGCCAGGTCCTCCATCACCGGGCCCAGCATCTGGCAGGGGCCGCACCAGACGGCCCAGAAATCCACCATGGCCAGGGGGGCCGCCTCCACGGCGGCGTCGAATCCTTCGGTTTTCAAATGCTGCAATGCCATTGCAATCGCTCCTTTTCGTTGTTTTCCGGCGTTTTTTACTTGTTATAAGTTCTGCCGGCACAGTCTGCCGTTATACTGGGACAAAGGCCGCCGCCGACTGTCCCGCCACCTGGCCCTCCCCGATGGCCTTGGAAATCTGCAGGGGTCCGCCGGTGCAGTCCCCGGCGGCAAAGAGGCCGGGGAGATTGGTGCTCATATGCCGGTCCACCGCCACAAAGCCCCTGTCCAGGGCCAGGCCCGGGAACAGCTCCCCGGGGGCTGCGGAGGGCCGCAGGAGGAACACGCCCGCCACTTCCTCCGTCACCCCGCCGCAGGTCACGGACTCCACCCGGTCCCTGCCGGAAATCACACAGTCCCTGGGATGGTCGAACCAGAGGACCTCACAGCCGATGCCCCGAAGGAATTCCGCCTCCTTTTGGGCGGAGGCGCTGAACCCCAGCACCGCCACCCGGCGGCCCCGGTAGAGCATTCCGTCGCAGGTGGCGCAGTAGCTGACGCCCCGGCCCAGAAGGGCCTCCTCTCCGGGGAACTTTTTCCCGGCGCCCCGCAGGGCCCCGGAGGCCAGCACCACCGCCCCGGCCCGCTCCATCTCCGGCCCGACGCTGACATACCACTCTTCTCCGGAGCGCAGGGCGCTGAGGACCCGGCCCTCCCGGAACTCCGCTCCGGCCTCTTCCCCGTGGCGGCGGAGAATCCGCAGCAGCTCCGCCCCGGAGAGTCCGGGGAGCCCCAGACAGTTGTCCACCCGCTCCGCCCGCCAGAGGGGATTTTCCTCCAGAGGGTTGGAAATCACCAGGACCTGTTTGCCCCGGGCCCGCACATTCAGCGCCGCCGACAGCCCCGCCGGCCCGCCGCCGACGACCAATACATCATAAGACATTGGACAGCCTCCCTTCCCGGCTTTTTCAGCTTATGCAGTTCTATAGTATACCACCCCGGCGGAATTTTATGGATGTATTTGCAACAGCGGCACTCTTTTTCACCGGACCGGCGGAGGCTTGTCCCCTGGCCCCGGTCCTCTGGCCCGTCTTCCGGGAATTTGGCGCTTCCGAAAAAGGGACAGCGCTCCCAGTATTTTATCCTCCTGATAAAATGCGTGAGCGGATACGCCCCCGGCAAAAAACCGGTTGCTTTTGGGCCGTGACTCTGGTACACTGTTCAAGAAAAGAGCCCGCCGGAAAGGTCCTGCGAAAGGTCCTGCGGGTTCGCGGAACGCGGATGACCAGACAACCGGATAACCCAGCCGCTGAAAAAGCCGGGGCGGGGACCGGCGCGCCGGTCCCCGCTATCTCAAAAGCGGCGGCGCCGGACCCGTGGACGGACGCTGCGGGGAGTGCGGGGCTTCCGGCGGGGGCGACCTGGCCGCTTGGTTCATCCTATGCCGGGGCGCTGTCCGGGGTCACCGGGCTTCCGGGACCGGCTCCGGGACCAAACTCCGAACATTCAGTAAAATCAACAGAAAGAGGGCGTCTGTCATGATTAAAATTGCGCCATCCATCCTCTCCGCCGACTTCGCCAATCTGGAGCGGGATATTCAGAAAATCGCCTCTGCCGATTACGTCCATGTGGACGTGATGGACGGCGTCTTTGTCCCCAACATCTCCATCGGCATTCCGGTGGTGAAGTCCATCCGTCCCACCACCTCCCTGCCTCTGGACGTCCACCTGATGATTGTGGAGCCCGTCCGCTATGTGGAGCAGTTCTGCGACGCCGGGGCGGACCTGGTGACGGTCCATGTGGAAGCGGATACCGGGGAGAACATCCATGCTGCCATTGACAAAATTCACGCCAAAGGAAAACGGGCCGGCATTGTGCTCAAGCCCGCCACTCCCGCCGGGGCCGCTCTGCCGTTTCTGGAAAAGGTGGAGCTGATTCTGGTAATGACGGTGGAACCGGGCTTTGGCGGCCAGAAGTTCATGGCGGAGCAGATGGAAAAGGTGACGGAGCTGCGGAAGCTGATCGACGAAAAGAACCCCGGCTGTGAGCTGGAGGTGGACGGCGGCGTGGACCCGGAGACCTGCAAGACCTGCATCGCCGCCGGAGCCAACGTGCTGGTGGCCGGCAGCGCCGTGTACAAGGCGGAGGACATCCCCGCCCGCATCGCCGCCCTGCGGGGATAATCCCTCAGAGCCGGGCCAGCTCCAGACCGATGGAGAGGCCGGAGCGAAAGACCGCCTGACTCTCCAGGTGCTTTACCGTGAACTGCCGGGAGAGCAGACTGTCCAGCTGTTGGCGCTGGTCTTCCGTCAGCAGGGTCCGGAACCCCTGCCAGTCCCGCTCCAGGCCGCAAACGGCCCGCCGGTACTCCGGGGTCTCCAGACGCTGGAGGACGCAGTGGTCTTCGGAATAGAAATATAGGCAATCTATAAGGTCTTGCATCATGCCAGCTCCTCGCATCTATAAGGTTTAAACCGTTTGGTTATATTCCATTATAGCTGAATGGTCATGTTCTGTCAAGTCCTTGGAGGACGTTATGGAAGCTCTAGCCCAAAATTTATTTGCCCTTCGAAAAAAGAAAAACGTATCGCGTGAGACGGTGGCGAGAGCCTTGGAGATTTCTGCTATGACCTATCAGCGCTATGAAAAGAATCTGCGAGACCCTACGCTTCCTGTTTTGATTTCTTTAGCTGATTATTTTGGCGTCACCCTGGACCAGCTGGCAGGCCGGGAGGCTTTGCCGGAGCAAATGGATTAGCGGTCTGTCAAGAGTCTTGAGGTATCAAAATGGAGATTGTCGCAAAAAATTTGCAGGCTTTGCGAAGGGCCCGGAAACTATCGCGGCTGGCAGTGGCTGAGGCAGTCCGGATTTCAGAACGAAGCTACCAGCGGTATGAGAATGACGAGCGGGAACCGTCGCTTCCTCTTTTCCTGGCCCTGGCGGATTTTTACGGCGTGACCTTGGACCAGCTGGCGGGCCGGGACCCTTTGCCGGAACAAGAGGGTTGACTTATGAGCGCTTTTTCTGAGAACTTAAAAATCTGCCGGAAGCGCCTTCACGAAAGTCAGGAAGTCGTGGCAGTTCATTGCGGCATATCTTCCATGTCCTACCGCCGCTATGAAAGCGGAGAACGGGAACCGAATGTAAGCAAGTTTTGTGAGCTTGCCGATTACTTCGGCGTGACTCTGGACCAGCTGGCAGGCCGGGACCCTTTGCCGGAAGAACCATGAGAGGGCGATAGACGCAGAACCCTCCGACAGCTTTCCCCGCCGCAAACACTCCGTTGGGTTGCGCCGGGGTGGGGCCTTGCCATAAAAATTCCCCGTTATCGGGGGGATTCAGGGGGGTGTCCCCCCTGACGGGGATTCCAAAGGGGCCGGCCCCTTTGGGCCCCCGCGGCAGCGGCCCCGCTGGGAGGCGGCCTCCGTGGGAACGGCCCTTACGGGAGTGATTCCCCGCGGCAGCGGCCCCCGCCGGGAGGCGGTCCCCCGCGAAAACGGCCCCCGTCAGGGCGCAAAAAAGCAAAAAGCAAAAAACCCTCCTCCGGAGAAGGAGAGAACAGGAGTCCCCTATGGAATATTTTCCCGCTCCGCTGGAAAAGCTGGTGGAGCAGTTTGCGAAGCTGCCGGGCATCGGCGGCAAATCCGCCCAGCGGCTGGCCTTTTACGTGCTGGGCCTGCCGGAGCAGGAGGCCCAGGCGTTTGCCGACGCCATTGTGGACGCCAAGCGGAGCATCACCTGCTGCCCCCAGTGCCAGAACTTCACCAGCGGCGGACTCTGTCCCATCTGCGCCTCCGCCAGGCGGGACGGGGGGACCATCTGCGTGGTGGCGGACCCCAGGGACGTGGCGGCCATTGAGCGGAGCCGGGAGTACAACGGACTCTACCACGTGCTCCACGGGGTCATCTCCCCCATGAACCACATCGGCCCCGATGACCTGTCCATCAAGCCTCTGCTGGAGCGGGTTGCCCAGGGGGGCGTGGAGGAGGTCATCATGGCCACCAACCCGGACACCGAGGGAGAGGCCACCGCCATGTATATCGCCCGGCTGCTGAAGCCCTTCGAGGTCCGCACCACCCGCCTGGCCTACGGCATCCCCGTGGGTGGGCACCTGGAGTTTGCCGACGACGCCACCCTCGTGCGGGCCATGGAGGGCCGGCGGGACATCTGAGGCCCATAGACCTGATGACGCGTAAAAGTGCCTGCTGTCCCGGACGGCAGGCACTGTCTGTTTCCGCCGGGGCCGTTCTTGCATTCCCGTCGGTTTCAGGATACAATAGCGGCATGGCGGCCCGGAGCTGAGGGCCGCAGACGGAAAAAAGGAGGGAGCGGGATGGTGGAGCTGTGCGGCCTTACGGTGGGCTATCCCGGCGGCGCGGTGCTGGAGGACGTCTCCCTGACCATACGGCCCGGGCAGGTGCTGGCCCTGCTGGGGCCCAACGGCTGCGGAAAGAGCACGCTGCTGCGGACCGCCGCCGGACTGCTGCCGCCCTTGGGGGGCCGGGTGCTTCTGGACGGGCGGCCTCTGGAGGAGTGGGGGCCCCGGCAGACCGCCCGGAAAATCGCCTGCCTGCCCCAGTTCCGGCCCATCCCCAGCATCACCGCCCGGCGGATGGTTCTCCATGGACGCTTTCCCCACCTGGGCTATCCCCGGCGGTATGGGGCCGGGGATCTGCGGATTGCCCAGGAGGCGCTGGAGGCGGCGGACGCCGGGGATCTGGCGGACCGGCCCCTGCCGGAGCTCAGCGGGGGCCAGCGGCAGAAGGTCTATCTGGCTATGGCCCTGGCCCAGGACACGGAGACCATTCTCATGGACGAGCCCACCACCTTTCTGGACATCCGGCACCAGCTGGAGACCATGGCCCTGGCCCGCCGGCTGGCGGAGTCGGGCCGGGCGGTGGCGGCGGCGCTCCACGACTTGTGCCTGGCGCTGGAGTACGCCGACCTTGCCGCCGTCTTTGGGTCGGGGCGGCTGCTCCAGACGGGGACGCCGGAGGAGCTTTTCCGGAGCGGAATCCTGGCGGAGGTGATGGGTGTAACCCTGGAGCGCAGCGCCGGGACGTCCGGCTGGCGCTATTACTGTAAATTGGGGGACTGACGGTGGCATATTTTCCTTTTTTTGTGGACCTGGCCGGAAAGAGCGGCCTGATCGCCGGCGGCGGGACCGTGGCCCTGGGAAAGGCCCGGCGGCTGCTGCCCTACGGGCCCCGGCTGACGGTGGCCGCGCCGGAGATTCTGCCGGAGCTGGAGGCCCTGCCGGGGGTGGAGGCGCTGAAAATGCCCTTCCGGCCTGAGCTGCTGGAAGGGCGTTTTTTTGTCATTGCCGCCACGGACGCGCCGGAGGAAAACCGCCGCATCGCCGCCCTCTGCAAGGAGCGGGGCATTCTGGTAAATGCGGCGGACGACCGGGAGGCCTGCGCCTTCCTGTTCCCGGCCCTGGTGCGGCAGGGGGAGCTGTCCATCGGCGTCTCCACCGGCGGGGCCAGCCCCAGCGCCGCCGTGTGGATGAAGGAGCGGGTGGCCGCCCAGGTGCCGGAAAACTTCGGGGCCCTGCTGGAATACCTGGCCGGCCTGCGGCCCAGGGTGCGGGCCCTGGTCCCGGCCCCGTCCCGGCGGGGGGCGGTTTTCTCCCGGCTGTTCGACGCCTGTCTGGAGAGAGGCGTCCCCCTGCCGGAGGATGTGGTCATGTCGATTTTACGGGAGGAGGAGCCGGAATGAGGGGCAAGGTATATCTGGTGGGCGGGGGCTGCGGCCCGGCGGACCTGATGACGCTCCGGGGCCTCCGGCTGCTGCGAAGCTGTGAGGTGCTGGTCTGGGATGACCTGCTGGCTCCGGAGCTGGCGGTGGCCGCCCCGGAGACGGCGGAAAAAATTTATGCGGGCAAGCGCCTGGGCCGCCGTGCCATGGCCCAGGAGGACATTCACGCCCTGCTGATCGACCGGGCCCGGGCGGGGAAAAGGGTGGTCCGGCTGAAGGGCGGGGACCCCTTCCTCTTTGGCCGGGGGGGAGAGGAGGCCCAGGCCCTGAATCAGGCCGGGGTCCCCTGGGAGGCGGTGCCCGGCGTGTCCTCGGCCCTGGCCATTCCGGCGGAGGCGGGCATCCCTGTGACCCATCGGGGAGTCAGCCGGAGCGTCCACATTGTCACCGCCCACGCCGCCGGTACGGCGGAGGAGCTGCCGGAGGGACTGGAGGAGCTGGCCCGTCTGCCGGGGACCCTGGTGTTTTTGATGGGGCTCAGCCGCCTGTCCCGGCTGGCCCGGGGCCTGATGGAGGCGGGGATGGACCCCCGGACCCCCGCCGCTGTGATCTCCGGCGGGAACGCCCCCTGTCCCATGACGGTCCGGGGGACTCTGGCGGACATCGGAGAGAGAGCGGCGGCGGTCCGGCCCCCTGCCGTCATTGTGGTGGGGGGCACGGCGGGAATGGACCTGCTGGCGGACCGGACCGCCGGGGAGAGGGGGCCTCTGAAGGGGACTCTTGTGGGACTGACGGGGACCGGGGCCATGGGGGAAAAGCTGTCCCGCCTGTTCCGGGACCTGGGGGCGGAGACGGTGACGGTGCAGCGCTCCTGGGCGGAGCCCCTGCCGGCGGACCTGTCGGAGCTGGCGGGTTCTCCCGCTGGGGGAGAGGGCTTCCGGCGGGCCCCGGAGGGGATTTCGATGCGGGAGAATCGGGGGACCGCCGGACTTTCAAGCGCGTGGGAACGGTCCCCGCAAGCCCCAGACCCAAACGCGGCACAAAAAAAATGGGTGGCGTTTACCAGCGGAAACGGGGTAAGGCTGTTTTTCCAGGCGTTTTCTGACCAGGGCTTCGACCTGCGGCAATTGGCAAGCTGCCGGTTCGCAGTCATCGGGGCGTCCACCGGGGCGGCGCTGCGGGAATACGGCTTTCACGCCGACCTCTGTCCGGAGACCTATACCGGGGAGGCCCTGGCCCGGGCCCTGCTGGAGGCGTCGGAGGCCGGCGAGCCCATCTGGCTGGTTCGCTCCCGGCAGGGCGGAGAGGCCCTCCGGCGCATCCTGGCCCCCTGCCGGAATCTGCGGGAGCTGCCTTTGTACCGCCTCCGGTCCGCCCCGGAGCGCTTCGGCAGGGAACAGCTGGAGACCCTGGATTATCTGGCGTTTTCCAGCGCCAGCGGCGTGGAGTTCTATTTCCAGGCCTATGGAACGGTTCCGGACCGGACGGTCTGCGTCTGCATCGGTGAGACCACCGCGGCGGCGCTGAGACGCCGGTACAGGAGGCCCTTTCTGACGGCCCCATCCATCTCCGCCCAGGGCGTTGCCGAGGCCGTCAGGAGACACCGGGAGCGTCAGGGGAGGACCGGTCCCTGAGCGGAGGGCCGCCGTATCCGTACCGGGTTCTCAGGGCGAAGAGAAAGACTGCCGTGACAAACAGGGCCAGCAGCTCCGCCGCCGCCGCAGAGAGCCAGATGCCGTCCAGCTCCAGAAGGAGGGGGAGAATGAGGACCGCCGCCACCTGGAACAGCAGAGTCCGGAGGAAGGAGATGGCGGCGGAAACAGCGCCGTTGCTCAGGGCGGTGAAGAAGGCGGAGCCGAAGATGTTGAAGGCCTTGCCGAAAAAGGACAGGGCAAACAGCTGGAACCCGTGGGCGGTGAGGGCCAGCAGCTCGCCGTCATAGCCCACGAAGATATGGGACAGGGGCGCGGCGGTCCCCACGGCCAGGGCTGTTGTCAGGACGCCGGAGACCGCCGTCAGCCGCAGGCTCTTTCCCAGAAGGCTCCGCAGCTCCCCCTGATTGCCTGCGCCGTAATGAAAGCTGATGATGGGGCCCGCGCCGATGGAGTAGCCCAGGAAGACCGCCGTAAAGACGAAATCCACGTACATGATGACGCCGTAGGCCGCTACGCCGTCCTCTCCGATGAGGCGCATGAGCTGGAAATTGTACAGAATGCTCATCAGGGACATGGAAAGGTTGCTCATCATCTCGGAGGAGCCATTGGTGAGGGTCTGCCTCAGAACCGGCCCCTCCGGCCGTGCCGCCGTCAGCCGCAGAGGCGTTTTGTTGGGCAGCAGGAAGTAAATCAGGGGCACCACGCCGCCCACCAGGGAGCTGGCCACCGTGGCCGCCGCCGCTCCGGCGACGCCCCAGGGGAGAACGCCCACCAGCAGGTAGTCCCCCAGCATGTTGGTGAGCCCCGCCGCCACGGTGAGGCCCAGCCCCAGCTTGGGCCGCTCCGCCGCCACCAGAAAGCTCTGGAACATGTTCTGCAAAATAAAGGGCACCAGGGCCAGGGCCAGAATCCGCCCGTAGAGCACGCAGAGGCGCAGCATCTCGCCCTCCGCCCCCAGGGCGGCGCAGAGGGGCTCCATGATGAAAAGGGCCAGAACCGTCAGTACCAGGCCGGCGGCGATTCCGGTGTAAATAATCAGGGAAAAGTACCGCTGGGCCCTGGGCAGGTCTCCCTCCCCCATGGTCCGGGCCACCGCGGCGCTGCCGCCGGTGCCCAGCATGAAGCCCACGGCGGCGAAGATCATCAGGGCGGGCATGATGAGATTGACCGCCGCGAAGGCGGTCTTTCCCGCGAAGTTGGAGACGAAAACCCCGTCCACCACACCGTAGATGGACGTGAAAATCATCATAATGATGGTGGGAAAGGTGAAGCGAATCAGCTTCCCATATCCGAAGTGTTCCGAAAGATGAATAGCCATATCATTCTGCCGTGTCCTCTCAGTTTTCTTTGTGCAGGCGTTCCGCGGCCGCCGCCCGGAAGCCGGCAAGCCACCGTTCCCCCAGGCGCATCATGGTCCGCCATTCCTCCGGGCTGATGGAGGCGGAGGCGTCCCGCTCCGCTTCCATGACGGGAAGAACCTTTTCCCGGGCCAGGTCCCTGCCCCGGTCCGTCAGGCAGACCCGCACCTCCCGGCCCTCGCCGGGGAGCAGGGAGAGAATGCCCTCCCGCTCCAGCTTCCGCACGGAGGAGTGCACCGTCTGCTTGCTCAGGAAAAACTGGCGGCAGATATCCCGCTGGGTACAGCCCTCTCCCAGCTCCAGAATGCTCCAGAGCACCGCAAAGGCGCTGTCCGACAGGCCCTGCCCCAGGGCCAGCTCGTGGTAAAATTCGTCGATCTCATGGTCCAGCCGCATGTATGCCCCAAACAGCTCGCAGGTATCCATAAACGCTCAGCACTCCTATCGTATGAAATCGGACCTGATGATGACATTCTAGTCCGATATCATACTATAGTCAAGAGACGTTTTTGACAGAAACAACGGGAAAGGCGTCTGGCGGCCCTGGGCGAAAGCGCCAAAGGCGGCGGCGCATTCCGCGTCCCGTCCGCCGTCCGGCAGGGGAATCTGTGAGGAAGGTCCGAAAAACCCCCGCGGCGTCACGGGGAAAAGAACCCGCCCTGCCGGCGCGCTCAGACCGGCAGGGCGGGTTTTTCATGGCGTTCGGGAAACGCTCCGGACGGAGCGGAGGGCTGGGCTCACTTTTTCATGGACAGGCAGACCGCGTGGCAGATGGAGGGGATGGACTCCCCCTGAAAACTGGAGGTGGGGGACAGCAGGGCCCCGGTGGGGGCAAAGAGAATCTTCGACCACTTTCCGTCCCGCATTCCCGAGAGGAGATAACCGTTGAGCACCGAGGCGGAGCAGCCGCAGCCGGAGCCTCCGGCGTGCATGTCCTGGCTCTCCCGGTCGTAGAGGAGGAGGCCGCAGTCCTGGAAGTTGTTGCCCATGTCGATGCCGTCTTTGGAGAAGAAGTCCCGGACGATGCTGTGGCCCAGCTCCCCCAGGTCGCCGGTTATCACCAGGTCATAGTCCTGGGGCTTGGTTCCGGTGTCCTGGAAGAAGGCGGAGAGGCAGTCGTAGGCCGCCGGGGCCATGGCGGCTCCCATGTTGTTGGCGTCGGCAATGCCCTTGTCCACAATTTTTCCGCAGGTGATGTGGGTGATATAGGGCCCGGGGCCCTCCGCCGCCAGGATGGTGCATCCGGCGGCGGTGGCGGTCCACTGGGCGGTGGGGGTCCGCTGGTTGCCGTAGGGCACCGGCATCCGGTACTGCCGTTCGGCGGTGCAGAAATGGGAGGAGGTCATGGCGGCGGCCTTCCCGGCGAAGCCGCCGTCAATCAGCATGGCCGCCAGGGACAGGGATTCCCCCATGGTGGAGCAGGCCCCGTAGAGCCCGTAGAAGGGCACCCCGAATTCCCGCAGGCCGAAGGAGGAGCCGATGCACTGATTCAGCAGGTCTCCCGCCAGCACATAGTCCAGGTCCCCCGGCTTCAGACGGGCCTGGTCCAGCGCCCGCTGAAGCACCTTTTTCTGCATGGCGGACTCCGCCTTTTCCCATGTCTTTTCACCGAAGAAGGAATCCTCGTTCAGCTCGTCGAAGTAGTCCCGCAGGGGGCCCTCCCCCTCCATTTTGCCGCCGATGTTGGCAAAGGAGATCACCGAGGGCGGGGCGGACAGGGCCACGGTCCGCCGGCCCACACGCTTGTTGCTCATATGCACACCTCTTGACGTGGATTTTCCGCTAGGTTCTCCCGGAAGAGGCTTTTTTATGTATTTATGGATATGGCCCTCAGCGCTGGGGCGGCCCGCCGCCGGGCCCGTTCCGGGCGAAGAGCTGAGGCGCGATGTCCCGGACCTCCGGCCACATGAAAAAGGCGGCGGAGAAGCCCATCCCCGCTCCCTGGCGGAGCTTTTGGCGGAGGGTGCCGGCGTCGTCGAAGAGGACAAAGTGGGCTTCTCCCTGCCGGGTGTAGGTGAAGTAGCGGGCGCAGAGGTCCTGAGAGAAGAAGACCGCCGGGTTCTCCCGCTCCATCAGGCGGCGGAAGACGTCGGGGCTCAGGGGCTCTCCCTCGCCGCTGGGGGCGGGGAGGCGGAAGTCCATGCACAGCCGCTGAACGTCCAGAGCCAGCCGTCCCGCGCCTCCGGCTCCGGCGGCGGCCTCCTCCAGCCGCTGGACAAAATTGCCCCCGGAGATGGCCGTGCAGATCAGGGACACCCCGCCGGGGACGGCCCAGCGCTCCGGCAGGTACAGCGTCCGGCGGGAGGCCCCCAGCGCCGCCGCCAGCTGCTCCGCAAAGGCCTGCCGGTCCCGCCGGGGGGCCTCCTCAAAGTCCAGCAGCACGCCGCCGTAGTTCCGCCGGCCGCACTCCCGCAGCGCCGCTTCCGCCAGAGCCTCCGGATCGTCGATGAAAGGGGCCTCCCGGTCGCTGACGGACAGCAGGCCGCCCCGGGTTTCCAGCAGCAGGCCGCCCCGCAGCAGCGTGGACCCCGGCCCGATGCGGTAGGCCACATGGGCCAGGGCCCGGCAGAAGCTCCCGGCCTCCCTTGCTCCATCCGGCGTCACGGACAGATAAATCTGCATGTCGTTCTCCCCCTTGCGGACAGACTTCAAACGATGTATACTGTTTATGAATGAGGAATTAGGAGTTAGGAGTTAGGAGTTAGGAGTTAGGAATTTTCCAAAATGAGACGTTATTCCTCATTCCTAATTCCTCATTCCTAATTGAAACTCTATGCAGGAGGGAACCCGCCTATGTCTTTTTCCCTGGTCCCCCAATATGTATTTGACAGCTACGCCGCCGTGACCCCGGCGTTTTTGCAGCGCGCCGGGGTGACGCTGCTGCTCAGCGACCTGGATTTCACCCTGGCGCCCAAATCCGTCCGGAAGCCCGACGGGGCGCTCCGGGAGTGGATCGGGGACATGAGGGCGGCGGGCATTCAGGTGATGATTGTGTCCAATAACCGCTCCGGGACCCGGGTCACGGAGTTCTGCGCCGGTCTGGACATTCCCTGTCAGGGCCACGCGGGAAAGCCCTCCACCAGGGGGCTGGAGGCCGCCATGGCCCGGGCGGGGACGGACCGGAGACACACCGCCATGCTGGGAGACAAGCTGCTGACGGATATGCTGGCCGCCAACCGGGCCGGGGTGCTGGCCCTGATGGTGGAGCCCCTGGGCGGGGCCCTCACCCCCTGGCAGAAGGTGCTCCACGCCCTTCAGGCTCCCTTCAAAGGTGTTTGCCGCCGCCGGCGGAAGAGCCGGGCCTGAGCCCGGTCCCCGCAAGATCCCCGGGAACAAGATGCCGAACCGGGAAAACGCGGAAACAAAAAAGCAGAAACTAAAAAAGCAAAAAAGCAAAACGCGAAAAAATCCCGCCGGTGGGTTCCACCGGCGGGACGTTCTGTATTCAGAACCAGCCCTTTTTGCTGAAAACGATGTAGAAGACCAGCCAGAGCACCATCATGGTGCATATGGAGACAAATTCCAGAATGTCAAAGCCGCGGTGTTGGGCGTGGAATTCCCCCTCGGTCATGATGAGGCCGAAATCTCCCAGCATGTCGGCATAGTGATCCTTGATGTCCAGACTGTAATTGCGGTCCAGCACTCCGTCGGGGTCCGGGCCCTCCAGGGGGACCCACCGGCCGATGGGAAGACGGCGGCCGCCGGTCTCCAGGCGCTCCGAGGCGTCCTGGTTGATGCGGGCCAGGAAGGTGGTATAAGTTCCGACGCCGTTCTCCTGGGAATTGATTTCCACCTCATAATACACCTTGCCGTTGATGGGAAGGGGGCGGTCCCAGGCCACGGAGCCGATGATGTAAAAGGTGTCCATGGATTCCATGTCGGCCACAGACTCCGCCAGAGGCGTGTCCGGTGTGGGGACATTGCCGATGCTGCCCTCCGACAGGTCCAGGGTCTCCATATAGGCCGGATAGGCCACATTGTCGGTATAGACCCCCAGCAGGACGTTGCCGCCCAGCATCACGAGAATGCCGAGGATAAACGCGGGGACGATGGCCACTGCGGCCCGAAGGGGAACTCGTACCATAGGAAAAAACCTCTCTTTACGGAATGGTATGGGGGATGGCTGAGCACAGTATAGCAGAGGGGAGAGAGGATTGCAAGAGAACCGGCAGAAGGACCCGCTTCTATTGGGAGGTTTCTTCCTCTTCCTCCGAGGCATAGGCCTCCTCGGCCTCCTGCTGGCCCCGGATGAGCAGAGCCCTGGCGGTGCCGAAATCCATGCGGTCGATGGCCTCAATCACCTCGGTCAGCGTGTTGAAAAGGACTGTGTAACATTTTGGCAGATTATCCATATTTTTCACCTCATTTGTATTGTAGCACATATATAGCACTGTTGCAATACTTTTACCATGCATTATTTTTTGCCTACCAGAAATACAATTGTAAATACAAGTGTAATACGAATTGTCTTGCGGGGTGAAAATAAATGCCATTCAAAATTCCCAATATTCCACCGACCACCAATAAAAGCGTTCGTTTTCCCAATGATATGATTGACCAGATTGAAGAGGCCATTCGCGGGCGGGACTGTACCTTCTCAGCCTTTGTTGTTGCCGCCGTCCGGGCCGCCCTGGAGAGTCTGGAGGAGGAGGAGACCCGGCGGGACGGGCCGGAGGCGTGAGCGTTTCCGGCCCGGGGACGGCCGGCTGCGGAACATGTCATGCAAATCATCTTGCGGGGTGAGAACAAATGCCATTCAAAATTCCAAATATTCCGCCGACAACAAACAAGGGCATCCGTTTCCCTAATGATTTGATCGAACAGGTGGAAGAGGCCATTCGCGGGCGGGACTGTACCTTCTCAGCCTTTGTCGTCGCCGCCGTCCGGGCTGCCCTGGAGAGCCTGGAGGAGGAACAGACCCCGCGGGACGGGCCGGAGGAATGAAATATTTGAAGGGAAAAGGGAACAATTGCGGAAAAATACTTGCAATTGCCGCCGGGATGGGATAAAATAGCTACGGCTATGAAATGGGAAACCATGAAAGAGAGAACATGCCCTCCTTGCGGGCCGTTTTCTCGTACAAGATTTGTGAGGAGGATACAACTATGCCTACAATTTCCGCCGGCGAGTTCCGGAAGGGTATGATTTTCGAGATGGAGGGCAAGCCCATGCTGGTGGTGGACTTCCAGCACGTCAAGCCCGGCAAGGGCGCGGCCTTTGTCCGCACCAAGTACAAAAACGTCATCACCGGAGCCATCCGTGAGGAATCCTTCAACCCCACCGCCAAGTTTGAGCAGGGCAGCGTGGAGCGTAAGGACGCCGAATACAGCTACAACGACGGCGACCTGTACTATTTCATGGACCCGGAGACCTTTGACATGTCCCCCCTGAACCGGGACGTTCTGGGAGACGGCTTCAAGTTCGTGAAGGAGAACACCGTCTGCAAGCTGGTGAGCTACAAGGGCAGCGTCTTCACCGTGGAAGTGCCCAACTTCATGGACCTGGTGGTCACCGAGACCGAGCCCGGCGTCAAGGGCGACACCGCCACCAATGTTACCAAAAAGGCCACCCTGGAGACCGGCGCTGTGATCCAGGTGCCCCTGTTCATTGACGAGGGGGAGAAAATCCAGGTGGACACCCGGACGGGCGAATACCTGGGCCGCTGCAAGGAGTAAGCGTTCGCGCGGAAGGGGGGAGTTCATCCCCCCTTTAGATTCCCCTTTCCCAGGGGGAGCAAAACCATCCCTTTTCATCACCTGTACGAGTCTAATCAAAAAGGAGGTTTTTGACAATGGAAATCACTGAGAAGGTTGCCTATCTGAAGGGCCTGGCCGAGGGCATGAAGCTGGACAGCAAAAAGGAACGGAAGCTGCTGAGCGTCATCATCGACGTGCTGGAGGACATGGCGCTGGAGCTGTCGGATCTGAAGGAGAATCAGGATGAGCTCTATGACGGCCTGGACGCCGTCAGCGACGATCTGGAGGACGTAGAGGACCTGATTTATGGGGAAGAGGATGACGAGGACAGCGAATATGAGCTGGACGATCTGGAGGACGGCGAGGACTGCTACGCCACCACCTGCCCCACCTGTGAAGAGATCATCTATTTTGACGAGTCCGTTCTGGAGGACGGCATGGTGATCTGCCCCAACTGCGGCGAGCATCTGGAATTCGACCTGGGCAGCCTGGACGAAGAAGACGACGAGACTGACGAGGACGAGGCGGATGAGGACGACGAGGACTGAGGTCTCTGTCCGCCGGCAATGGCAATGAGTCAAAAAAGGACCTGCCCCCAGGGGCAGGTCCTTTTGTTTGGCTCAGGCGGTCCGGTTGTTCTGCCGGATGGTCCGAAGGGCGGTAATCAGCGCCGGTTCCCCGGCGGGAGAGAGGATGTCCGGCGTGGTGCCCGCCTCCTCGCTGCTGGAGCCGTCGGGATTCAGGCCGTACATCATCGTGTACTGAATTAAAATGCCGCTGTTGGGCAGGCGCATCATCACCGGGTTCAGGGCCCCGATGCCGTCGCCGCTGGTCTGCTGTCCCACCAGAGTGGCAAAGCCCGTGGCCTGGCAGAAAACGGAAAAGGACTCGCTGGCGGAGTACACCATGGGGCCCACCAGCAGCCACACCCGGCCATGGAAGGCCGCCCGCTCCGCCGCCGGCTCCACGTGCAGGGTGCTCTCCACAAAGTGGGTGGCGGCCTCCAGCCCGTCCCGCTCCAGCTTCGGCAGGTCCGGCAGCTCCGAGATGGGATGGAGGTCCGAGGGGGCGAAGACGTTGTCGATGTAGGGCCGGTTGTTTTCGCTGTCCGCAAGCAGGGCGTAGTTGGTGCAGGACAGGGGAGCATCCGTCAACGGGGCCGCGAGAAGGTCCTGCCAGTAGCCCTCGTTTCCGCCGCTGTTGTCCGTCAGGTCGATGATGAGGTCCGTGCAGTCTCCGGCGGCGTTGTAGAAGTCCCGGATGGCCTGGGCCTCCTTTTGATAGTTCGGGTCGTAATCCGCGAGAAAGTCGTCCACCTTCAGATAGGCGATGCCCTCCTCCGGCAGCAGGAGGGTGTGGAGGTTTTCCCCCGTCTCTCCGCCGCTCCAGGAGCCGACGCCCTCATCTCCCAGGGCGTCCAGATAGGCCTTCAGCCTGGCGTACTGGTCCTCTGAGGCCTCGGTCAGCTCCCTCCACCGTTCCCGGCCTGTGGTGTCCTCTGTCCGGCACCAGTCCAGCATCTCATAATAGTCCCCCGGCTCGATGATCCAGAGGTGTCCGTAGGGCCCCAGGCGGTAGAGGGAGCTGTAAACGGCGGAGTAGAAGGCCTGGTCGCTGTCGCCCTCCTCAATGAGCTCCCGGTACTCCCGGAAGATGTCTTCCGCCGGGTCGTCCGGGTTCTCCCGGTCCCGCAGGCCCAGGCAGAGATAGCTGTCCTTCAGGGTGTTCACAAAGTAGTCGTAGTCCTCCAGCCGCTGTTCCTGGGTCAGGCCCAGGGCGTTTTTCAGGGCCAAGTCGCTCTCCGGTTCCGCCGGGGCGGCGCAGGCCGTCAGGGCGAGGCAGAGGAGCAGGGCGGTTATGGTTTTTCTCAGCTTCAAAATAATCGTCTCCTTTTAAAGTTCAGATTGGGCGGTGCTCCGCGCTGCGGGGCGGCCGCGCCCTCCGGAGGGCAGTTTTAGAATAACAGGAAATTCTTACGAACAACTGGACAAAAATCCTAAGACTTTCTTACAATTTCAAAGGGGAGGCAAAGGAGTTTCCCGTACAGAGCTCACAAAAATGCAGTTCGGGCCTCTCACTTCTTTAATAAAAGCTGGAAACTGGCTGGAAATGTGGTATACTTGTCCCTATCAATTTTCGCGGAACGGAGTGGGTCGATGAAACGAACAGTTGAAGTACAGATTCCAGAGGACCAGGTCAACCAGGCCGCCACCATGTTTATCAAGACGGCCAATGAGTTTACCAGCTACATCCTGGTCACCCGGAACGGCAACAGTGTCAACGCCAAGAGCCTGCTGGGCTTCCTGTCTCTGGGCATGCGGAGCGGCGTGGAAGCGGAGCTGTCGGCAGAGGGCGGCGACGCGGAGGAGGCTCTGGAGGCACTGGCCGGGATTTTGGAGCATCGGGTCTGAGGAAGAGGCCCGGGAAAGAGGACGGCCCGCGCCGGAGAGGGGGCGCGGCATCCGTCAAAAGCCCGTCAGACAAGCGCCGGTCTGCCTTTCGGCAGACCGGCGCTTTGTTCCCGGAATCGGAAAAAGGCCCCCGGCAGTATAACCTGCCGGGGGCCTTGGTTTTTTCTTGTCTGCCGCTGTCCGGGCGTATAGTCACCGCAGTTGAAAAGAAGCATCCGCTTCTTTTCAACAAGTGCGGCGATGATTCGCCGCACAGGCCGTAAA
>ERZ808037.172-NODE-172-length-70518-cov-7.133374_pt1 | contig 70518 bp, 53 predicted proteins | sample MGYA00380190_ERZ808037 | MGnify/ENA primary metagenome ERZ808037 (study PRJEB31490, sample SAMN06133399) | mouse gut metagenome | isolation source: J9 | host: mice | place: China: Chengdu | collected 2015-05 ... | reverse complement strand
CCACCTAACACCCCGCTTGAAAAGTACAGGGAACTGCTTCCCGACCGATGGAATCCATCACAAAAATAGCCGCCCAAGAATCTGGACGGCTATCTTTTTATGGTCTACCCGCTATCGCGGACGGTTGTAAAGCCACAGCTCGGAGGGGGCGGAATTGGCCGTTCAGGTCTTCCGTCAGAAGGGGAAGTTGATACCGAGGTTCACCTTGGCGTTGGAGTTCAGGGGCACGCCCTGCTTGGCGAGCTTGCCGAGGGTGTGGTCCATGCCGAGGAAGATGCTCGCGCCCTTGCCGGGGTTCACGTTCAGGAGCCAGCCGAAGCCCACGCCGTAGGTGCCCATGGCCAGGTTGGCGCTCGCACTCAGGAATTTGACGGGACGCACATTGGCGCTCACGCGGAACTGCGTCCACGTATAGGCGCCCTGGATGCGCGTGGAGTTCACCAGGCCGAAGGTCAGGTTCCGGTAGTAGGGCAGGGTGTACTCGGCGCCGAAGTTGAGCGTGGCGGCAAGCGAGGTGGTGCGTCCGCCCTGGTTGCCGAGGTCGTCCATCTGATAGAGGGCCGTGAGGTCGTTCTTGAGTCTGTCCCATTCCTTGCTGTCGTCGTCGCCCGTGACGTCGAACTCGTAGCGGGATGTCTGCACCTCGCGCACGCCCTGCGTCGACGCTACCGAGGTGTTGCTCCAGCTGATGAAGCCGAGGTCAAGGATGGCGGCCGAGAAGCGGAAGTCGCGCCACTTGTACTGCGCGCCGAGGTCGAAGGCCATACCGAAGCCGTTGAGGCCCGTGCCGTCGAGTTCGGCTCCGCTAACGTACTCGCGCTGAGCGTCGTCGTTGTAGTCCGTCTTGTAGCTCAGGCCCTTGACGGAGGCGCGGATGAGGGCGTTGCTGCGGATGTTCCACGAGTCCTGGCCGAGAGTGAGGCTCGCCTCGTCGAAGCGTGCGTCAACCTGGCCGTAGCCTAAGAGGAATTTGACGCTCGCGCCCACGCGGAGCCCGGGAACCTGCTTGATGTCGCGCGAGTGGTTCAGGACGATTTCGCCGTAGCCCACGGCGTTGGCACGGAAGTTCGAGATATCGTAGGTCTGGTTCGAGATGCCTTCCTTCAGAAGAGAGAAGAGCGAGCCGGGAATCTGCGCGTTGACGTCGGCGCGGACATTGACGGCGATGGAGTTGTAGCCGCCCCAGGCCTTGAAGCCGCCGTTGAGGATATTGAGCTTGATGTTGGCGCCCAGGCGGTTCTTGTCGTGGATGCCGCTCATGACCTCTTCGACGCTGACGTTGGGGTTGGTGAAGAGCGAGGTCTTGCCGTTCACGTTGAAGAGCACGTTCTTCAGGTGCAGGTTGCCCTCCATGCCGATGTTCATGTTGGCGAGCGCCGGGAAGCCCACGTAGTTGCTTTCGTTGCCGAAGGCGGGGTTCATCTCCGAGCGGTAGAGGTAGTTGTCGAGGAAATAGGCCGAATAGGTGTTCTGCGCTTCGGCTGTGGCGCACGCGGCAAGAAGTCCGGCGGCAGCCACTATGGTTTTGATGTTGCGGTTCATAGTTTTGTCGTGGCTTCTTGGTTAGAGTTTCTTGGTGTAGGTGCCGGTCACGGCGGCGCGCAGGTCGCTGACCTTGATGTTGAAGTCGGGCGAGAGTGTCGAGCCGTTGAAGTCGTCGACGATGGCCTCGATGTACACGCCGTCGAGGTGGCGGATGTCGCCGAGGAGCTCAAGGCTGATTTCATAGTTGTTCGCGTTGGCGGGCATCGTGGCGTAGGCTTCGTCGGCGTTGGTCAGAGGGATGCGCTTGCCCTCGATGTCGACGGGGCGCACGTATACCTTGGCCGCCGCGGGTATGTCGGAGCTCAGTTTGGCGGTCACTTTCAGCTTGCTGACGGCGATGGCGTCGACGTCCTCGTCGTTCCAGCCGTCCTCGGTCGTGGAGTACACGATTACCGAGCCGTCGGCGAGCGCGAGGGGTGCGCTGAACTCGTAGTCGCCGTGTACCTGTGCGAGGCTCTCGCCGAGCGGGAAGTCCGTGGCTGCGCCTACCACGCGGGGATCGGGATTGGCCGTGCTCGTGAAGTCAACGTGTACGATGTCGGGAAGGCCCTCGCCCGAGAGCACGCTCGAGAGGCCCGGGAAGGCCGTGAAGAAGGAGGGAATGCCTTCCGGACGGATGATGTCCGACGCGACATCCTCGTTAGGAGCCATGATGTGGAACTGCTGCTCGCTGCCGTTGCCGATTGCGAACTGGTCGAGCACCTCGGTGCGCGAGGGCTTGCCGTTGCTCCGCTCGGCGCGGAGTGTCAGGCCCGTGAGGCACTCAAGACCGTACTGGGCGACGGGCGAGTTCACCTGTAGCGTCAGGGCCGGACGTGCGAGGAGGATATTGGTCTCGGCGCCCGAGAGGAAGTCGGGGAGGTCCGTAAGCTCGAAGGGGTCGATTTCGTCGAAGTCGATGGCATAGTCGAAGAAGCCCGAGAAGCGGCTCACGGTGAAGGAGCTCATGTCGTAGTTCGTCGTGAACTCGATTTCCTGAGGCATGTCGGCGGGGCTCATGCCCTCGATGGGGTAAACCAGGAAGCGGCCCGAGGCTACGCCCACGTTCTCCGTGAAGTCGAAACGGCCGTCGACTACTGCCTTGCCGTCGGGCGACGTGGCCGTCACGAAGTCGATGGCGTCCACTTCGAGGCGAAGCTCGATTTCTCCCGTGGTGGAGCTCAGGTGCGGGATGACGATTTTTCCCTCTGAGCTGTAGATGTCGCCGTAGTGCGCTGTGGTGCTTTCAGGCACGGTCACCACAAGGTCGTAAAGCTCAACGTGCGACGATATGGCCTGAATCTCAGCCGAGCGGAATGTCATGGTGATGAAGAGCGGAGCATCCTTGTCGAGTGTCACGTTCTTGATCGACTTGATGGCGGGGTCCACCTTCGGGTTGACGTCGGAACCTACGTGGTAGCTGAAGTCCGTGTGGTACTCCGTTACGGCATATTCCTGGAACTCAGCCTGCGTGCGGCGCCGTGCGGGCGCCATGGCTCCGGCGGTGGTGATGGTGATTCTGGAGCTTTCGATGTGGTCAGGAGCCGGAGCCTCGACCTTGTCGACTTCCTTGGGTTCGGCGTCGAATTCGCCGCGCTTGCTGAAGTAGTAGTACTTCTTGCCGTCGATTTCGCGGACCTTGATGATGGCGTCGGGGTCCGAGTCGTCGAGGTCGATGATTTTGTCAAGGTAGATGTCCTTGAAGTTGACCGGTACTGTCAGATCGTTGACCTTCAGCTCGGTTGTGGTGTCGATATCCGATAAATCATAATTGTCGTCGATACACGACACCATAATCAGGCCGAAAGACAGCGCGATTGCGGCCGCGCCGACTTTGGGGTAGTGATGTTCCATTGTGTGGAATGTGTGTTGAGTTTGGTTATTGATGATGGTTATATTTTGTTGAAAAAAAGCGAAAAACATGCGTATTAAGGATGGTGGGAATTGCGGATGTTTTCTGAATTTTTGCAAAGATATGAAAATAATTCCAATTTCACCGCCTTTTCGCCCAATTTTTTTTTGCGTTAAAAATCCCCAATTGGCGAGATTTACCATCCCGCCGTCGAATCTCCTGTTTTCAGCAGTAACTTTGCATCGTAATCAATAAAGTAGCTAACCAAGCTAAATAAGCTAATTCAGCTAACTAAGCTAAGTAAGCAAAAAAACTTTAAATTCTAAAAAATGGAATACCTCTCACTTTCCCAATTACGCGCAAGGGCTGCCTTCAAGGGCGCACCCGTTTCCCTTTATGAAAACTGGTTCAAGGACCAGACCGCCTGCATCATAGGCGACAACCCCGACGAAAACACCGACAAGGCTATCGACATTGCCGCCTCCGTGGCTCTCTCGGGCCACAAAGTCCTCTTTGTAGACTTCCGCCACAACTCCGCCCGCTTTCTCAATCGCACCGCATCCAAGGACACCGGGAACATCTTCTACGGAGAGTTGGACTTAGCTCTCGTCAATCCCGGAGGCTACGATTCAATATGGAAATCAATCGATGGTACCTTAAAAGAGTCCGGTGCGGACATATGCGTCATTGATTCCCTCTCCGTGCTCTGCACCTGTATCGCGAAAACCGACGCCGCCCGGTATTTCCTTCGTATCTTCCACAACATTGGTGTTCAACGCGGAATCTCGTTCCTCTTCACCGCCACACCCCGCAAGCGCATCGGCAAGTCAGGCATCGTCACCCGCGACCACCTCCCCCGTTTCACCGAACCCTATTTCCGCGCCATAATCCCTTCCGCCCACTCCGCCGAAAATCCGAATCCCCACCCCGCCGAAAACCCCAATCTGCAAATAACAGAAAATTCTAATGCGCAAATTCTTGAAAATGAGGTAGGGACGCGCCATGGCGCGTCCGCCCCGACCGTATCCGCAAAAGTGTCCGAGCAATCCGAGCAATCCTCGCCGCCCTCGCCGTCCGATCCCCCCTCCCGCGCTGAACGTCGCCGCGCCGCCCGAAAGGCCGGAATCAAACGACGATTCCTTCCTTAATTGATAAATAATCTCCCTTCGGCCCCGTTAGTTCGGAAAATTTCCGTAACTTTGCATTCGGAAGCCCCCCACGGGCTTCTTGAATTGAACCTAAACATCGCAGTCTCAGATATGTTAATGTCAATGACTGGCTTCGGCAGAGCTGTCGCCGAGGTCGAAGGCAAGAAAATCACTGTTGAAATAAAGTCACTCAACTCCAAGCAGATGGATTTGAACGCCCGCATCGCGCCCGTGTTCAGAACCCGCGAAATCGACATCCGCTCATACGTCGCCTCCGTGCTCCAGCGCGGCAAGGCCGACCTCTCCGTGAACGTCGAGGTCTGCGCCGGCGCCGAAGTCGCCGCCTCTCTCAATGTCCCCGTCCTCGCGGCGTACAAGAAACAGATTGACGAGGCTTCCGCCTCGCTCGGAATCTCCGCCCCCGCCGACTGGATGCAGATTCTCCTCCGCTTCCCCGATACCCTCCAGACAAACTCCCAGGCCGAGGCCTCAGACGCCGAGATTGAAGTCCTTGACTCCGCCGTCCGCGAGGCTGTCGACGCCCTCATGGCCCACCGCCGCGCCGAGGGCCTGAAGCTTGAGGCTTTTTTCGCCGAGCGAGTCCGAGGTATCGCCGACCTCCTTGCGCAGGTAGCGCCCTTCGAGGCCGAGAGAATAGAGCGCATCCACACCCGTCTTGAGGAGAACCTCTCGAAAATCCCCGTAGCGGAGTTCGACAAGGGGCGCCTCGAGCAGGAGATGATTTTCTATATCGAGAAACTCGACGTCAACGAGGAAAAGCAGCGCCTCGCCCAGCACCTCCAGTATTTCATGGAAACGATGCAGGCTCCCGAGCCGGGGCAGGGCAAGAAACTCGGTTTCATCGCCCAGGAGATGGGCCGCGAGATAAACACCCTCGGCTCCAAGAGCAACCACGCCGAGATGCAGAGGATTGTCGTTCTCATGAAGGACAAGCTCGAGCAGATCAAAGAGCAGGTCCTCAACGTCATGTGATTTTCCACCCCTTTTACGCATTAAATACACTCTAAAGATATGAGCAACATTCCCGAACCCAATATGCCTCCCCGCTACACTCCCGGCGAAGAGGAGGAAGTGCGCCGCGAGGTTCCAGCATCGGTTTCGAGTCGTCGCCTGATGATGATTATCATCGGCGTCTGCGTGGTCCTTGTCCTCGTCGCGGGCTATTTTGTGTTCTCTTCCGTGCGCGCCAACAAGGCCCTTGAGGAAGCTCAGGCCGAGAAGGAGCAAATTCTCCTCGACGCCGCTTCCCGCGACCTCGAGCGCGAGAGCGCCGAGCTCGACGCCGAGTTCGCTCAGTTCGAGAACTCCCGGCAGTTCATCCAGAACGACTCCGTAAAGCGCCAGCTCAGCGAGAAGTACGAGGCCGCGCGCCTTCAGGTCGAGAAACTACAGCAGGAGCTCAAGAACCAGAAGAAAAAGAGCGCCGCCGAAATCGCAAAGCTCCGCGATGAAATCGACACCCTCCGTGCTCTCCTCCGCCACTACGTCGAGGAAATCGACCGCCTCAACAAGGAAAACGAGGCGCTCCGCTCCGAGAACGAGGAAATAAAGACCGAAAACCAGAAGCTCAACTCCCAGGTGGCCGAGACTTCCCGCCGGAACGAGGTCCTCTCCGAGCGTATGACCCTCGCCGAGAAGCTCAACGTCACCGGCCTCTCCCTCACGCCCCTCAACAAGAAGGGAAAGACCGAGAAGAAAGTCCAGAAAGCCGTCCAGCTCATGGTCCGCTTCACTATCCCTCAGAACAACTCCACTCCCGTCGGCGAGAAGACCATCTACGCCCGTATCGTGTCCCCCTCGGGCCAGCTCCTCGGCTCCGGCGGCTCTTTCTCCTTCGAGGGTGCGAAGGTCCCCTGCACGGCCCGCAAGACCGTCGAGTATGCCGGTGAGGAAATCGGTGGCGTCACAATCTACTGGGATGTCGACACCCCGCTCATGGCCGGCGACTACACTGTCGAGCTCTTCGCCGACAACTATCGCCTCGCATCCCGTTCCTTCTCCCTTAAATGATTTCCCTTCCGCATGTCTGAATTCCTGACCCGCCTTTTCGACAGCGCGATGAGTATTGAGGTGAACACCGTCAACTCGATATTCAAGCTCTGCCTCAGTATGCTCCTCGGCGCCTTCGTCGGCTACGAGCGCAAGCGGAAAGGGCAGGCGGCGGGGGTGCGGACCTTCTCCCTCATCGCCATGGGAGCCTCCCTCGCGATGATTCTCAGTATCTACGTCCCCCAGGAATATCTCGGTCTCAAGAACGGCGACCCGGGTCGCATCGCGGCCCAGGTCATCACCGGTATCGGCTTCCTCGGCGCCGGAGCCATTATCCAGATGAAAGGCTCCATCCGCGGGCTCACCACTGCCGCCGGTATCTGGATGGTCGCAACCATCGGAATGGCGGTCGGGGTAGGGATGTACGTGATTTCCGTCATCGCCACGGCCCTCATCCTCTTCATACTCGTAGAGCTCGAGAGACTTGAACAGCACGTCAGCAAGGGTTCCGAGAGCCGTATCATCAGGCTAAGGCTCGGTGTGGTCCTCCGCGACATCGACTGCTACCGGAAGATTCTCCTCCGCAACAAGATTACGCTCCAGAATTTCTACGTCGACTACGACTACGAGGCCCGTGAGACGCGCCTGAATCTCGTGGTCCTTCTCCGCGAAAGCACCGACTACATCAAGCTTTTCGGCGAACTGGAAAAGCTGCAGCCCACAAAAGCCATTTCCCTCGCCAACCAGCTGAGTATTTAGCAAGACTTCCGACTCATGAACACCGAAAGCCTGATTACCGACCTCGCATTCATCCTCCTTCTCGGAGCGGTCGTAACCGTTCTGTTCAAGTGGATTAAACAGCCGGTCGTCCTCGGCTACATCGTCGCGGGTTTTCTTGCGAGCCCCCATTTCGAGTATCTTCCCTCCGTCACTTCCGAGGAAAACATCGACTTCTGGGCTGAGATAGGTATCGTCGTTCTCCTCTTCTCGCTCGGTCTCGAGTTCAGCTTCAAAAAGCTCCTTAATTCCGGGGGCTCCGCCGTGGTAACTGCTCTGGTCGTAGTCACAGGTATGATGGGCGCCGGATTCGCCATCGGGCATATCCTCCATTTCAACACCATCAACAGCCTTTTCCTCGGCGGTATGCTCTCAATGAGCTCGACCACCATCATTATCAAGGCATTCAACGACCTCGGCCTCAGGCAGAAGAAATTCGCGTCCCTCGTCCTCGCCGTACTCATCGTCGAGGACCTTTTCGCCGTCGTGATGATGGTCCTGCTCTCCTCCATTGCGATAAACTCCAGCGTCGAGGGCGCCGAGCTTCTGTACAGCATCGCCAAGCTCGTCTTCTTCCTCCTCATCTGGTTTGCGGTCGGGGTCTACGTCCTTCCCTCCCTGCTCAATTCCATCCGCGGCTTCCTCAATCCCGAGACGCTTCTCGTCGTTTCCATGGGTCTCTGCCTCGGAATGGCCGTCTTCTCCGTCTACTGCGGCTTCTCCATGGCCCTCGGAGCTTTTGTCATGGGTTCAATCCTTGCCGGAACAAGCTATGCCGAGCGCATCGAACACGTTGTCACCCCCGTCAAGGACCTTTTCGGCGCCGTTTTCTTCATCTCGGTGGGCATGATGGTCCGCCCGGACATCATCGCCGAATACTGGCTGCCCATCCTCATCCTTTCGGCTGTTGTAATCGTCGGCATGATTGTTTTCGGCACCGCCGGAATGCTCATTACGGGCCAGACTCTCAAGGTGGCCATCGAGAGCGGCTTCTCTCTCACGCAGATCGGCGAGTTCGCCTTCATCATCGCATCCCTCGGCATGTCGCTCGGTGTCCTCGAGCCCACGCTCTATCCGATTGTCGTCGCCGTTTCGGTCATCACCACCTTCGGCACGCCCTTCTTCATAAGGGCCTCCGTTCCCTTCTATGATTTTGTCGAGCGCCACCTCCCCGAAAGGCTCCATTTCCTCATCGACCGCTATCACAAGGACGTCGAGAAGAACGAGGCCGCAGGTGCCTCCTGGAAGCCTGTGCTCAAACGCTATCTTTGGCGCACGGCCCTCTATTCCGTGGTCCTCCTCGGAATCGCGATCCTCGGCTATCGCTACCTCATGCCCTATCTCTCCGGGCTCATGGGGCAGGGAGTGAAGCTGCTCACCGTAGTGGTGACCCTCGCCGCCATGTCGCCCTTCCTGATGGCGCTCATGATGCCTCTGAGCGCTTCCTCCGACGAGTCAGGCGAGGAAGAGGCCCGCGCCGCTATCAACGCTCTCCCGCGCACTGTCCTCACGATTTTCCGCTTTCTCATCGCTCTCTTCTTTGTTATAGGCGTAATCTCCGAGGCATTCTCGAAGAGGATGGGCGTACTTGTCGCCGCTGTTCTCGTCGTGCTCCTCGTGTTCTTCTTCTCCACCCGCCTCCGCAGGCGTATGCGCCGGATCGAGAGCCGCTTCATCGACAATCTCAACGAGCGCGAGCTCCGCCGCTCGGGGAAGAAAAACGCCGTCGTCGGCGATCTCCATCTCGCTTACATGACCATAGGTACCGCCTGCGACTTCGCCGGTGAGCGCCTTGTCAACTCCAACATCCGCCACCGCTACGGTGTCAACATCGTGAGCATTCAGCGCGGACAGACCGTGATTCAGATTCCCGGAAGTCAGGAGCGGCTCTTCCCAGGCGACACTGTCGGCGTCATCGGCACCGAGGAGCAGATTGCGGCCATTCTCCCCGATGTGGAAAAGAATCTCGACGATGCCGCCCTGCCATCCGGAGACCTCTCGAAAACCCGCCTCACAGGCATACTCCTCTCCGATTCATCGCCCCTTGCGGGCCACACCCCCCGCGACTCTGCCCTCCGCGACCGCTACGACGCTCTCGTCGTGGCCGTCGACCGCGGCGACGAGCACATCGACACGCGCCCAGACCTCGTTTTCCGTCCCGGCGACCTCGTCTGGCTCGTGGGCGACCCTCAGAAATTAGCATCCCTTAAATAAAAAAGCACATGGACGACCAGCGCTACAACCTCCGCGGCGTCTCCGCATCAAAGGAAGACGTCCACAACGCAATCAAGAACATCGACAAGGGTATTTTCCCCGGAGCTTTCTGCAAGATTGTCGCCGACTATCTCGGCGGCGACGCCGACTGGTGCAACATCATGCACGCCGACGGCGCAGGAACAAAGAGCTCGCTCGCATACATCTACTGGCGCGAGACCGGCGACCTCTCCGTCTGGAAAGGCATCGCCCAGGACTCCCTCATCATGAACATCGACGACCTCCTCTGCGTCGGCGCGACGGACAACATTCTTCTCTCCTCGACAATAGGCCGTAACAAGCGCCTCGTCCCCGGTGAGGTCATCGCGGCTATCATCAACGGCACGGAGGAACTCCTCGAGGAGCTCCGCGCCCAGGGCGTGGGCATTTACTCCACCGGCGGAGAGACCGCCGATGTCGGCGACCTCGTCCGCACCATCATCGTCGACTCCACGGTCGCTTGCCGCATGCGCCGCGCTGACGTTATCGACAATGCCCGTATCCATCCCGGCGACGTTATCGTTGGCCTCGCCTCTTACGGGAAGGCCTCTTACGAGAAGGAGTACAACGGCGGAATGGGCTCCAACGGCCTCACCTCCGCGCGCCACGACGTCTTCGACCATTCCCTCGCCGCCAAATACCCCGAGAGCTACGACAACTCCCTCCCCGTCGAGCTCGTATACAGCGGCCACTGCGGCCTCACCGACCCCGTAGAGGGCGCTCCCGTCTGCGCGGGCAAGCTCGTCCTTTCCCCCACGCGCACCTACGCCCCCGTAATCAAGGCCGTACTCAGCGACATGCGCAGGCATATCGACGGCATGGTCCACTGCTCCGGCGGCGCACAGACGAAGGTCCTGAACTTTGTCAGGGGCGCGCACGTTATTAAGGATAATCTCTTCCCCGTGCCTCCGCTCTTCCGCCTCATCCAGGAGCAGAGCGGCACAAGCTCCAAGGAGATGTACAAGGTGTTCAACATGGGCCACCGCATGGAAATTTACGTCGAGCCCTCGCTCGCCGACCGCATAATCGAGATTGCCGAATGCTACGGCGTCCCCGCGCAGGTTGTCGGAAGGGTGGAGGAGGCCAAGGAGAACAGCCTGACAATCACCTCGGAACTCGGCACTTTCGAGTACTGACAATCCCCGGCCCGGAGCGACGGCCGGAATACTACCACCGACAATGCAACACCGTCACGCTTTCGCCTTTCTCGTCCCGCTGGCCCTTTTCGGGCTGGCAGCCTGCGGCGGACACTCCGAATCTTCTTCCGGAAAGTCCGGGGAAGCCGGGACGCTGCCCGACACCCTCAGAGTCGCCACTCTCTATGGCCCGACGAGCTATTTCATTTACCGCGACGAGCCCATGGGCTACGACTACACGCTCGTGGACTCGCTGGCAACGCAGAAAGGCATGGTGCTGGACCTCAAGGTGGTGTCGAGCCTCACAAAGGCCGTAAACCTCCTCGACTCCGGGAAAATCGACCTTATTGCCTACAGTGTGCCCGTCACGGCACACTACAGGCAGTTCGCGCTTCCGTGCGGTCCCGAGTCTGAGACCGAACAGGTCCTCGTACAGCCCAGGATTCGCGGCGAGGCGGAAATCAACGACGTCACCGAGCTCGTCGGCAAGGACGTGTACGTCGAAAGCGACTCCCGTTTCCTCCGCCGCCTGCAGAACCTCGACAGCGAGCTCGGCGGCGGAATACGCATCCACGAGGTCAACGCCGATTCCATTATCACCGAGGACCTTATCGGAAAGGTATCGTCCGGCGAGCTGCCTCTGACGATTGTCGACAGCGACATCGCACGCCTCAACGCCACTTTCTACCCCGACCTCGACGTCAGTCTGCCCGTGAGCTTCCCGCAGCGCGCCGCCTGGGCCGTCGCCCCCGACAGGAAATGGCTCGCCGATTCGATTGACGCCTGGTTCGACTCCGCCGCCCCGCAGGAAATCAACAAGGAGCTCCTCAAGCGGTACTACGAACAGACCAAGTTCGTCCCGACAGTCCGTTTCGACTTCTCGAAGGGATATATCTCCAAGTACGACAACCTTTTCAAGGAGTACGCCCCGAAGGTCGGCTGGGACTGGCGTCTGATGGCCGCCCAGGCTTACGTGGAGAGCAAGTTCAACACCAACGCCCGCTCATGGGTCGGAGCCCGCGGGCTCATGCAGGTGATGCCCTCCACCGCCCGGGGTTACCGCACCAACCCGCGCAGCCTGAACAATCCGGAAATCAGTCTGAAGGTGGCCACAGCCCTTATAAACGACCTCGACGGCTATCTCAAGCCTCTCGTCCCCTCCGACGGCGAGCGCCTCAAGTTCGTCATCGCGGCATACAACGTCGGAATCGCCCATATCTATGACGCCATTTCCCTCGCCCGGAAAAACGGCCTTGACCCCGAGAAGTGGGACGGAAACGTCGAGAAGGCCCTGATGATGAAGATGAACCCCAGAATCTACCGCTCCGACGACGTCCGCTACGGCTACTGCCGCGCTACGGAGACCGTGGCCTACGTCAAGCGTATCACAAGTTTCTACGACCAGGCCCGACGGGAGATACCGGCCTGAGCGTGTCCCCTAATCCTTCTGTTAACAATCATTCTCCCTGAAACAAACAATTCATTTCCTATGAGAAAAACCAAGCTTAGCGTGGCACTCGTATGCCTTCTCTGCGGAGCCCTCCTCTCGAGCTCCTGCATCGGCTCCTTCTCGCTGACAAACCGCCTCCTGACATGGAACCAGAACATCGGCAACAAGTTCCTGAACGAATTGGTGTTCTTCGCCTTCTGGGTGCTTCCCGTCTATGAGGTCTGCGGCCTCGCCGACGTCCTGGTCCTCAACAGCATCGAGTTCTGGAGCGGTTCCAATCCCGTGGCCGCCGGCTCCAAGGTTCTTGAAGGCTCCAACGGCGAGCGCTACCTCGTCGAATGGGACGGCTCGGGCTACAATATCAAGGGCGAGACCGACGGCTCTTTCGTCCGCCTCGACTTCAACGAAGAGGAGCAGACCTGGAGCTACGACATCAACCACGGCGCGGCCCGCGGCGTGCTCTTCACCTTCGTGGACGATACCCACGTAAGCCTCCCCGTCGACGGCGGCCGCGAATGGCGCACCGTGGAAATCTCCCAGGCCGGTCTCATGGCCTACCAGCAGATGGCCGGCGCCGGCGTCTTCGCCGCCCGCTAAGCATAGGCTGCCCGATAGGCCTTATAGGCCCTATATGCCCTATAAGGCCTATCGGGCCTACCTCACTCCCCCCTCTCCCTCCTCAAACTGAACCGCCGGGGCGCTTTCGGGCGCTCCGGCGGTTCAGTCGGTTGATATGTCTGGACGGGGGAATTAGATTGTCCCGTGTTTCTTGCTCTTGCGGAAGTAGAGCTTGTGGTCGAGATACTCCTGCGTGGCGATGAGCGTGGGCTTGGGAAGGCGCTCGTAGTAGCGGGAGATTTCGATTTGCTCGCGGTTCTCGTTGACTTCCTCGAGGTTGTCGTTGAGCGACGAGAATTCCTGGAGCTTCTTGTCGAGTTCGCCCTTCATCTCGGCGGCGATTTCGTTGGCGCGCTTGGCGATGATGCAGACGGTCTCGTAGACGTTGCCGGTGTCCTTGGAGAGCTCGATCATGTCGCGGGTCACGGTGTTGAGAGGGGCGTTGGTTTTCTTGTAGTCAATCATCTTTTTTCAGGAGTTGAATATATGATACCGTTTGTTTTGTCTGTGTGTGGGCGGCGCTTGGGAGGGGTCGGTCAGTCGTTGACGTACTTGCGCGCGATTTTGAAAATGTTCTCGGCCTCCGAGCGGTGGGGGCTGTCGGGATAGTTGTTGGTGAAGGAGTAGTACTCGTCGACGACTTCGCGGAAGCGGTCGGCCTTGCGTTCGTCGATGCTCATGCTTGCCTCCTGATAGCGGGCCTTGAGGATGAGGAGTTCGAGGTCCTCCTTGTATTTCGAGTAGGGATAGTCCTTGATGGCGTTGCGGGCCACGATTACGCAGCTTTCGAAGTTGTTGCCCATGTAGTTTCCGAGGTTGTAGTAGAGCTGGGCGTTCTGAAGCTGCTTGAGTGTGAGCTTGTCCTGAAGCTCGAAGATGGCGTTCTGGGCGATGCCGACGCGGTCGGAGCGGGGGAAGAAGTCGAGGAAGCCCTGAAGCTCCTCGATGGCCTTGATGGTGCCGCTCTGGTCGAGCTGGGGGTCGGGGGAGTCGAGGTAGTAGCCGTAGCCGGTGTAGAATCGCGCGTCCTCGGCGTACTTGCCTTTGGGATAGCGCTGGTAGTAGGTCTTGAGGTATGCTCCGGCGGTGAGGTAGTCCTTGTTCTCGTAGTGGCTCATTCCCAGAAGGAAGAGGGATTCCTCGGCCTTGTCGGAGCCTTTGAAGACGGTGATGCAGTCTTTAAGGATTGTGGCGGCCTGGACGTAGCGTTTTTCCTCGTATGCACGCTTGGCGTAGTCGAACTTGTAGTCGTAGTCGTTGCTCTTCTGCACGCGCTGGTATTCGCCGCAGGAGCAAAGAAGGAGAGCCAAGAGAGCCGTGAGAAAGAATTTTTGCATTGTCGCTTTTACGAATAATAGATGCGGGCGCGTTCAGGACGCTCGTATTTCAAGATGCAAAGATAAGTAATAATTTCCCAACCCCCAAACAAAAAAGGCTATTACAATAAACTTTAACACAAATCCGCGTGGATTTATCTATACATTCGGCGTCCGAATTGTGCTCGAATTAGCTTTATTTAACAAGCATGTGCCACTATAATGCTCACGCTTATATTATCTTTGCATTCAGAGCAGCAGTCTCGAAAAATATTCGTAAATTTGCGCTTAACCAAAGGAAGTTCCCTTTTTTATTTATGGCAAAGAAAATCAAAGCATATTCGCAGGTTCAGGTTACCGATGAGCTGGAGAAGCTTGGCCAGCGTGGCACCTCTGCACAGGAGTTCATCTATGACCTCCTACGCGTTTTCGCGGGTTATGGCGACGGGCAAGTGCGTCGCACCAAAGAGGGACCTGGCAACCTTGCCAAGGATTGCGAAACTGTCCTTATCAAGAATTTGGTCGCTTATCGTCCGGCAATAGTCAATACGCTCGACGGCGATTGCTCGGCGATGTACGACATCATAAACGCTATGCGTGACGATGCCAAGATTGCAAAACACTCGCCGCGCCTCTATATAACCAGCAATGGCGTCCATGTGGTAGCATACGACCCCAAGAAAAACGATTGGTATGAAAACAGCATAGAACTTCTCTGGAGAGACGTTACATTCTTAGAGCCGCTTGCAGGTATCGAGCCTATTCAGTTTTCCGAGGAAGCCGAGGCCGATGTCAAATCGGCCGAACTGATGGCTAAACTATTTGACGATATTCGTCGATACAACAATATACGCGACCCGCAGACGGTCCATGCGCTCAACATTTTTATGTCGCGTCTGCTTTTCTGTTTCTTTGCCGAAGATACAGGCCTTTTCCCCGAGGAAAACCTGTTTACCAACACGCTCAAAACTCACACCAAAGAGGACGGCACTGACCTCAGAGATTTCATAGACCGAGCTTTCCTTGCGATGTCGACCAACGACCCATCTGTACTCGCGACTCTGCCGAAGCTATATGAAGATTTCCCATACGTCAACGGCGGATTGTTCCGCGACCGTTATCCAATACCGGTGCTATCGCGCCGTGCCCGCACATTGATTATCAACTGCGGCGACTACAACTGGCGAGAAATAAATCCTGATATTTTCGGCTCGATGATTCAGGCAGTCGTTACGCCCGAACAGCGTGCCGGACTCGGTATGCACTATACTTCGGTGCCGAACATCGAAAAGGTGATACGACCGCTTTTCCTCGATGCGCTCGAAGAAGAATTTGATGCAGCTTGCGCCGAGGCTCGCGAAAAGATGGCTAAGAAAGTCAATCACGACCGCGCTTCACAGCGTTTGCGCAACCTACTTACACGCTTGTCGCAGATAAAATTCTTCGACCCGGCTTGCGGCAGCGGCAATTTCCTTATCATCACTTACAAACGTCTGCGTGAGCTTGAAATCCGCATCTGGAAAGCCCTGCGTGAAATTACTAACGTGGCAATCCTGCCGTTCCCAAACATCACGCTCACGCAATTCTATGGCATAGAACTCGATGAATATGCCTGCGACACAGCCACTCTATCGCTGTGGCTCGCCGAGCACCAGATGAACGTCAAGTTTCAGGAAGAACTTTATGTCCTTCCTGAAACATTGCCGCTGAAACCCTCCGGCCACATCGTCTGCGGTAACGCCTGTCGCCTCGACTGGAACACGGTCTGCCCACACACCCCCGATGAGGAAGTCTATATTATGGGTAATCCGCCGTATCTTGGCAGCTCTTTGCAAAGCGAAGAACAAAAGGAAGATATGAGAATTGCTGTTGGCGTAGGTTGTAAAGGCTATAAAAAGCTTGATTATATAGCACCTTGGTTTATCAAGGCCTCTATTTTCTGCAAAGACTCCAAAGCTTCTTTCGCTTTTGTTACAACCAATTCAATCACTCAGGGTGAGCAAGTGCCAATATTGTGGCCCGCGTTATTTTCGACGGGTATTTCTATAAGATTCGCTTATCCATCTTTTAAATGGAGCAATAATGCCAAACATAATGCAGGTGTTACTGTGTCAGTAATTGGGTTATCTGTAAATTCCAATACTCGATTCTTATACAAAAATGGAATTAAACAGTCGGTCAGTATGATTAATCCGTATTTGGTAGCTTCCGATTCCCAAATAGTAGAACCATCTAAATTGCCAATTTGTGGCGTTCCTCTTATGACCAAGGGCAGTATTCCCGTTGATGGGGGAAGTCTCGTTTTAGACAAATCTGAGGCGAATATTATTCTCGGAGAATATCCAGCCGCCAAAATGTTTATCAAGAAATATATAGGATCTGATGAATTGCTGAACTCTGATTTTAGGTATTGTATATGGGTTGAGGATGAATTTGCTTCTGTTGCATATGAAATACCTCCGTTTTTAGAAAGATTTGAAAAATGCAAGAAGATGAGACTTAATAGTGCCAAACAAGCAACTATTCAAGATGCTCAATATCCTTACCGATTTTCAGAACGCCGTTTTTTAGACACTGAATGTATTATTATACCATCTCACTCATCAGAAAATAGAGTATATGTACCTATCGGTTATTCGTCAGAAGTATCTGTGATATCAAATGCGGCTTTTGCTGTTTACGACGCAGAAAAATGGCTTTTTGCAATACTTATGTCAAAAATGCACAACATTTGGATACGAGCAGTAGGAGGAGCATTGGAAACTCGAATTAGATATTCGAACACTCTATGCTACAACACCTTCCCATTCCCGAAACTGACAACAGCCGAGAAAGAGAATCTGGAGCATTTGGCGCAGAACATTCTCAATATTCGCGACGAGAACTTCGACATGACGCTCGGCGAAATGTATAATCCGGAAACCATGCCTGAGGAACTTCGCGAGGCACACCATCAACTCGACCTCGCCGTGGAGCGCATCTACAGCCCCGAACCGTTCACCTCCGATGAGGAACGCCTCGAACATCTCTTCAAACTCTACGCCAAAATGACAAAGAAATAATGGGAACAAAATCATTTAAACCACGACACATTGTTTCAGCAATGCACCTCCAAGAAATTTTGGAGGAAATGTATCGTGTGCTTTCTGATTTTGAGGCTATATCTTTAAGCGAGTATTCAAATTACTCGCTTTGTCTGTCTCATTTTGGCAAAATAGAGATTCAGCATAATAGTAAATTGGATGCCGTATATAGTTGGGGGCTACGTCATTTTTTCCACATTCTTCTTGATGCAGAAACCCAAACTATCGTCTCTAACAAATTTATAAACTACAAAACGTGCATTGAATTTACCAATCAGATGATATGTGAATCAATGCACGACTGGGAATATAGTGTCGAGTGTTCTTATGGCGATGCATGGCCTATCGAGGAAAGATACACATATTGGCTCAACGATAACAAACACTCAAACGAAGTAATAGACGGATACAAATGGATTGGTGACTATTGGAAAATAGCTCACAATGAGTTTGTTGACCTATGGAATATAATACAAAACGAAACTGACATCTCTGGTATTCATCTTAGTTTCCTGAAGGAGTACCTTCTTGAAAATATTTATGGCATAAAAGGATATATGCCTAAACGATATGATGAATACAGATATGATTATGCTCGAATATTTTCCGAGCAAATCAATGATGATAAAATAGACCGCCTTATCGACGAAGGACTCAAATTGCAAAAGAATCTTACCTATTACGTCGAAAAGGCAATGCCCGAAATCAATCTATTTACTGAGTCCAAAGTGCAAGACATAGTAAAGCACATCATCAATGTTTTTGTGTCCTACCATTATTACGAACTCGGCAAATGTATAATCTTAAAGTCTGACATGAATTAAATATGACAAATCTCGTCGAAGTACAATATGCCCAAACGGGCAAGTCGAGCAATACCGATGCGCTCGGAATGCGTGAGATGCAGTCGATGGTCTACGCACAGCGAAACCGACAGTATCTTCTTGTCAAGGCTCCACCTGCATCGGGCAAAAGTCGTGCCATGATGTTTGTGGCTCTTGATAAACTCGCCAATCAAGGCGTGAAGAAAGTAATCGTGGCCGTTCCTCAGCAAAATATCGGTCGTAGTTTCAAGGACACCCCCTTGAAGAAGTTCGGTTTTTTTGCCGACTGGAATGTCGCCCCATATTGGAACCTTTGCCTCAATGCCGGAAGTGAGAACTCCAAGAAGTCGATTGTCCGTGAGTTTCTTGACCATCCAACGGCCACGAAACTCGTATGCACCCATGCCACGCTCCTTAACTCGCTCAATGGCATTGACGCAAGCAAACTTGACAATGTGTTCTTCGGCATAGACGAGTTTCACCACGGTTCGGCTGATGAAGACAACCGTCTTGGCACTCTCATTCGTCGACTTCTGAACGAGACCTCGGCACACATACTCGCCATGACCGGCTCATACTTCCGCGGCGACGCAGTCCCGGTGATGCGCCCCGAAGACGAGGCAATGTTTCAGCCGACAATCAACTACAACTACTATCAGCAGCTTAACGGCTACAAATGGCTGAAAAGCCTTGGCATCGGCTACAGCTTCTTCCAAGGCAACTACCTTACAGCCATTCCCGATGTACTCGATACTCACAAGAAAACGCTTATCCATATTCCTCACCCCAACAGCAAGACCGGGGCGTTTATGAACAAGCACGACCAGGTGGCAGAGATTATCAAATACATTGGCGAGATTGTAGACCGCGACTATACCAACTATCTCTATAAAGTAAAGACCACAGACGGACGAATTCTTACGGTAGGCGATCTCGTGGAGGATAGCAAAGAGCAGCGTGATGCGTTGCAATCATATCTGCAACGTATGAACAGCCGCGACTCGCTCGATATTCTAATTGCCCTCGGCACCGCCAAGGAGGGCTTCGACTGGGAATGGTGCGAACACTGTATCACCATCGGTATCCGTGCCTCGCTGACCGAAGTCGTTCAGATTATCGGCCGATGCACGCGTGACTGCGAGGGAAAGACACATGCGCAGTTTACCAACCTCATTCCTTGCCCTGATGCAGCGCAAGATGATGTTTCTATGGCAGTCAACGACTTCCTTAAAGCCATATCCGCGTCATTGCTCATGGAGCAGGTTATGGCTCCCAAATGGAACTTCAAGACCAAGGTCGACGATGAAGACAAGCCCGAAAAGCCAAAGAAGCCCGGCGAGGATGACCACGTTATCGAGGTCAAAAACCTGCCGAAGCTCAACGATAAGACCAAGGCCATCGTAGAAAACGACCTTGACACCCTCGTTGCAACAACGCTCTCTGATAAAAATATCCGGGAGGCTATCATCGGCGAGGGTATGGCTGAAATGATTACCGAGGTTTACATTCCCAAGATTATCCGCGACACATATCCCGACCTTAACGAGGAAGAAGTCGATGCGGTTGCAAAGCATACTATCCTGACTATCGCAACACAGGGCGAACAGGTTGTAGTCCCCGATGATTCCGGCAATAAGTTCATCAAGATTGCTAACAAATTTGTCAATCTCAACGACCTTGATATCAACCTTATTGCCGAGATAAATCCTTTCCAACGCGCATACGAGGTAGTCAGCAAATCGCTTACACCCGAAGTGCTCCGCACCATCCAATATGTTATCGAGGATAAGCGCTCCGAGAAGCTGACCGATGAAGAAGCCATATTGCTTTTCACCAAATACCTTCCCAAATGGCGCGAGGAAAATCCGGGTAAGACAACGCCGGAGATTACCGACGGCGACCCACTGGCTCGCCGCATCGCTATGGCTATCGAACATCTCCGTCAACTCAAACGCAATAAACTCGCACAGCAGCAATGATAAACTGGGACAAAGAACTCGAAAAAATTTTTGAAGACCCGCTTTTGGCGGACGTTACCGCACCGCGAAAGCGCACAACGTCGAGCGACCGCCTTGTAGCCGGTTTTCAGGAGATTTTGGCATTCTATGAAGCCAATGGCCGACTGCCCGAAGACACTCCGGCAGAAGCATCGCTTTTCCACAAATGGACCGGATTGTTGAAAAGCGAGAAAAAGATTGAGCGTTGCCGCCCGTTTGATGAACTCGGCATACTCCCTCAGCCTGAACAGATTGTTGAAGAACCGCAGGCTGAATATCATCGCGAGCTGACAGAGGAAGAACAGCTTGAAGCTATTCTTAATGACCCACTGCTCGCTGATATTGAGGACGGAGCAGACCTCGGACTTTTTGATGTGCCTGAATATATGCGCCAACGCCTCGAAGCCCGAAAGGAAGCCGAGTATATCGGCAAACGTCGCCCCTGCGAGGACTTCGATAATTATGTCGGCGGCTTCAAGGAAATTCAGCAAGGTTTGAAGTCGGGGAAATATAAGCTGACAAAGTTCAGCGTCAAAAATCTCAAAGTCGGTAGTTACTTTGTCGAAGATGGTATGATTGGCTATCTTGCCGCATTTGATGATGAAGGAGTCAACCGACACGGAGACAGAGATGGCAGAACCCGCGTGATATATGAAAACGGCTCGGAGTCAGATATAAAGTACAAAACCATAGCTAAAAACCTTTCGGTAACAGGCTATTCGATAGTAAATACGTCCGATATGACAGTCGAGGAATTTGAGCAATGCTTCACTATCACGGATAAAGACGTTGAAAGCGGTACAATATATGTGCTGCGCTCAAAGTCCACGCGTCCGGAGATAGCGGCAATCAAAGACCTCTACAAAATCGGTTTCACCGTTACATCGGTTGAAAGCCGAATAGCTAACGCAAAAAACGAGCCGACATACCTTTGCGCCGATGTCGAGGTCGTGGCTACATGGAAAGTCTATAATGTGAAATCATCTACATTCGAGGCTCTTATCCATAAACTTTTTGCTTCGGTTCAGCTACAGGTTACGGTTGACGGTCATCGGCCTAAAGAGTGGTTTATCGTCCCGTTCAAAATTATAGAGCAGGCAGTTGTTGGTATTATCAGAGGCGAGACTATGATGTATGACCCGCAGTTCCAACAGATTGTAATGCTCAGTTAGGATAAAAACGAGCATTTATCATATTCACGAATAAGACTATCCAACAGAAAAACAATAAATTCAATGTTTATATCCAGACATCAGGCGGCTCGAACGCCAAAACTTGAAACTTTTGGAGATTATCTTTATTACGCTTACGCAAATATGCAAATGCTGATAATGGCACTGAACAGTGGTCGGTCAAAATTCGACCGCACTTGTTATATGGTTCGTGCAAAAGCGTTCAAGGCGTATCGCGAGGGACGTTGGAATATCCGAGATTTGCATATCAATAATGTATGGAAGCTAAAAGGTGGCGACTATTGTTGGTATTGTCTTGAAGAAATACCAAGGGAGAAATTGACTATCGAGCATATTTTTCCTCGCTCAAAAGATGGCTCGGACGATATGGATAATATTGTTTTGGTCTGCAAATCGTGTAACTCGTCAAAGCGAGAACTTGATTTGCTTGAATGGTTCTCGAAGGTAAGGAAACAATGGCCGTGGCCTTATATTTTTGCATACTATCTGAAACATGTGTATCTATATGCTGTCAAACATGAGCTTTTAAATAAAACTTCCGAGGAAATAGATGCAATGGATTTACCTTTCAAATACGAATATATTCCTCTCCATTATCCTGACGAATACCTTGCATGGTTCGCAGATAATCATAATGCAGAAACCGAAGCAGATAATCCTGATGCATATTCAAAAGATGCTGAATCACATAACGTATGATCAAGGATATCAGTATTTATGAGGTGCCGAGGGGGCTTGCTGTGATGGCTTAGGCTGATGAGGCGATTTCGCTCAAGTGGGCTCGGCATAATTGACGGGGGCGCTTCGCTGGCGCTTTTTTGGGGGCGGGGCTTTGGCGGGGATTCCTCTGAACTGGCCTCCGGAGGGGCGGCCGGGGAGGAAGGCGTTTGGGGATTTCCACTGGGGCGCTCTTCGGAGCGTCGGATGGGAGGAGGACGCACGGACCGTGCGTCCCTACAATTCGATAACTGACGCGGGGTTGGGGCGGGGCGCGTTTTGAGGATACGGGAGGAGCGGACGCGTCGATGGCGCGTCCCTACCACATTTTTTAGGAGCGGCGTTCGGGTGGGGTAATTTAATATTTTCTTAATGTTTTGTAAATATTCGGGTAATGTTTTGGGGGTATTTTTGCGGTGTGAATTCAACGTCAAAAATACGGATATTATGGAATGGATTTTTTTCGGGATTGTTCTTTTTCTGTTTCTGCTGGCGATTTTCGATCTTTCGGTCGGTGTGAGCAATGATGCTGTGAATTTTCTGACTTCGGCTGTGGGGTCGAAGGCGGGTTCGTTCGGGCGTGTGATGTTTGTTGCGGGTGCGGGGGTGTTTGTGGGGGCCTGTATGAGCAACGGGATGATGGATATCGCGCGTCACGGTATTTTTAATCCGGAGAATCTGTCGTTCTATGACGTTATGGCGATTTTTATGGCTGTGATGGTGACTGATGTTGTTCTTCTGGATATTTTCAACAGTCTGGGGATGCCGACGTCGACGACGGTCTCGCTTGTGTTCGAGCTTCTTGGGGCGACTTTTGTGGTTGCTCTTTTCAAGGTGGCGGACCCGGGGAGCGCTCATTCTCTTGGGGCGTATCTGAATACGGAGAAGGCTCTTTCGGTGATTTTAGGTATTTTTCTGTCTGTGGCGATTGCGTTTGTGTTCGGTACGGTGGTTCAGTTTCTGTCGAGGCTGATTTTTACTTTCGAGTATAAGTCGCGTCTGAAGTGGAAGGCGGCGCTTTTCGGGGGTGTGGCGTGCACGGCGATTGTGTACTTCATGGTTATCAAGGGGTTGAAGGATATGAGTTTCATGACGGCTGAGTGGAAGGCGTGGGTTGGGGGTCACACGCTGCTGATTATCGGTGGGTGTATGGCGGTGTTCACGCTTGTGAGTGAGGTGATGTATTTGCTGAGGGTGAATGTGTTCAAGTTCGTGGTGATGCTGGGGACTTTTTCGCTGGCTATGGCTTTCGCGGGGAATGATCTTGTGAATTTCATAGGTGTTCCGCTGACGTCGCTGTCGTCGTGGCAGGACTATGCGGCGAACGGTGGCGGTGACGCGCATGGGTTCATGATGACGAGTCTGAAGGGTTCGGCGGATACTCCGTTCTATTTTCTTCTTGGCGCTGGGATGATTATGGTTGTGTCTCTTGCGACGTCGCGGAAGGCGCGTAAGGTTACGCAGACGACTGTGGGGCTGAGTTCGCAGGCTGAGGGGGATGAGATGTTCGGGACGTCGCGAATCGGGCGTTCGCTGGTGCGTGCGTCGCTGAATGCTTTCAACCGGGTGGATGAGAAGATGCCTGAGGGTGTGAAGCGCTGGATTTCGGGGCGTATGCTGAATCCGAATGCTGAGGCTGAGGAGGGTGCGGCGTTCGACCTTGTGCGGGGTGCGGTGAATCTGATGCTGGCGAGTGTGCTGATAGCTTTGGGTACGTCGATGAAGCTTCCGCTGTCGACGACGTTTGTGACGTTCATGGTGGCTATGGGTACTTCGCTTGCTGACAAGGCGTGGAGCCGGGAGAGCGCGGTGTTCAGGGTTACGGGCGTGATTTCGGTAATCGGCGGCTGGTTCATCACGGCGGGTGTGGCTTTCATAGGCGCGGGGCTTGTGCTGTGTCTGATGCATCTTGGGGGTGTTCCGGTGATGATTGCGGGTGGGGTGACTGCGGTAGGAGTGCTTGTGGCGGGGAATATACGCTACCGGAGGAAGCGTAAGGAGACGGGAGCTGACACGATGTTCCGGACGATTCTTTCGCTGGAGGACAGGGGGGAGGTGTGGCCTCTGCTGAAGATTTATATTTCGGAGAAGCAGAAGGTGTTCCTGAACTATGCTTCGGAGACTTACCGGGATACTGTGGACGGGTTTCTGGGGGATAACGGGCGGATGCTGGGTCGGGCGGCGCGCGCGATTGACCGGGAGAAGGCTATTCTGAAGGGTCAGAGGCGTAAGCTGACGCTGTGTCTGCGTCAGGCGAGTCCGGAGACGGCGATGGAGAAGGGTACGTGGTTCCACCTGTCGAACAATATGGAGATGTCGATGAACTATAGTCTACAGCGTATAAATGAGGTTTGCAAGGAGCATGTAGACAATAATTTCCGTCCGCTGCCGGAGAGGTTCCACGAGAATCTGCGGAGCATGGGGGCGCGTATCGGCAAGGTTATTGACGCGACGGGTGACGCTATAGCGGACTGTCGTCCGGAGGTAATCGATGACTTGCGGAGCGAGTGCGACTTGATCAAGGTGGGTCTGTCGGGGCTGGCGCGTGAGCTTTATGAGTTCATCCGGACGGGTGAGGCGGGGACGATGACGGTGGCTTATGTGTACCTGAACATTCTTCAGGAGAGCGGGGAGTTCGTGACGTCGCTCCGTAAGCTTCTGCGTGCGGCGGGTAAGCTGAGTCTGAGTTCGGGGTCGTACCGGAGTTTTTCGCGCGGCGTGGCTCAGGGGATGAATTCTCCGATGCCCTGACGGATGATTTCCGGGGCGGAGGGGTCGAGGAGGCTGACGATTGTGGAGCCTTCAGAGCGGCCTTCGCCGGCGTCGAGGATGGCGTCGACGTCGGGGGCATAGATTAGTGCGAGGGCTTCGGGGCTGACGAGATCGTCGGGCTCGGGGGCTTCGGCTGATGCGGAGAGGACGGGGTTTCCGAGGGTTTCGGCGAGTGCGCGGGCGACGGGGGAGTCGGGGACGCGGATGCCTACGGTCTTTCGTCCTTTGAAGGCTTTGGGGAGGGTTGTGGAGGCGGGGAGGATGAATGTGAAGGGGCCGGGGAGGGCGTCTTTGAGGGCGCGGTAGGCGCGGTTGTCGATTCGGGCGTACTCGGCGGCCTGGGAGAGTCCGGAGCAGACGATGGAGAGGAGGTTTTTGTCGGGGTTGAGGCCTTTGATGCGGCAGATTCGGTCGATTGCGCGTGGGTTGAGGGCATCGCAACCGAGGGCGTAAACGGTGTCGGTGGGGTAGATGATGAGTCCTCCTTGGCGGAGGATTTCGACGGCTTCGTCGATGTTCCGCTCGTTGATGGAGCCGGGGTAGAATTTGAGGGTTTTCATGGGATGGCAAAGATAGTGAATTTGTTTGGAATGCGGAAGGGGCGGGGCGGTTTTTTGCGCAGGAGGAGGGGAAGCGGGGGCCAGTACTCCACGCAACTGGCCTCCGCATAATTGACGCGGCACTGGACCTCCATCCGGAGGGTTGACGCGGGGGGCACCGGGATTTTTTTTGCGGGGTTTTGTGGTTTGGGGAAAGGTTTGTATATTTGTGGAAAATTTGGTTTTTTTATGCAAGATTTTCAGGATTCCATCAATGAGATTATCAGCCGGGGGATTGCGGATATGGTGTATCCGTCGACTGCTCCGGAGCTTTTTTCGCCAATAGCCTATACTCTTGAGAGCGGGGGGAAGCGTCTGCGGCCGAGGCTTTTGCTGTCGGCGTTCGCGGCTTTTGCCCCGGGTCGGGCGCTTGCGGAGGCTCTTCCGCAGGCTCTCGGGCTTGAGATTTTCCATAATTTCACTTTGCTTCACGATGATGTGATGGACAACGCGGATATACGGCGGGGGCGTCCGACGGTTCACCGGAAGTGGAACCGCAATGCGGCTATTCTTTCGGGTGACGCGATGCTGACGCTGGCGACGGAGTTCATGGCGGACTGCAAGTCGGAGAAGCTTGGGGAGGTGTTGCGTCTGTTCAATTCGACGGCGATGGAAATCTATGAGGGGCAGCAGCTTGACATGGAGTTCGAGGATCGGGACGATGTGACGGTGGAGGAGTATATGGAGATGATACGTCTGAAGACGTCGGTTCTTCTGGGGTGTGCGTGCCGTATGGGTGCTTTTCTTGCGGGTGCTGACAGCAGGGCCTGCGAGGCGATGAGCGAGTATGGTACGGCTCTTGGTCTGGCGTTCCAGCTGAGGGATGACTGGCTTGACTCTTTCGGTGACCCGCTGGAATTCGGCAAGGAAATCGGCGGGGATATCGTGAACGAGAAGAAGACGTGGCTTCTGATAACGGCTCTGAATGAGAGCGACGGAGAGGTGGAGGATATCCTGCGGGAGGATCTGGAGCCTGAGGAGAGGGTGCGTCAGGTTGTGCGTGTGTACAGGCGTCTGAATCTGGAGGAGCGGTGTAACGCTCTTGTGAGGGAGTACAGCGAGAAGGCTGTGGGTGCGCTGAAGGGTCTGGAAATGGACGGGATGCTCCGGGATTATTTTACGGAGCTGGCAATCTCGTCGGCAAGCCGTACGCACTGAAGATGCTTACAGACACGCACACACATCTCTACGACGAGGCTTTTGCGCCGGACGGCGGTGGGGCCGCGGCTGTCCGCCGTGCGCTGGAGGCGGGGGTAGGGAGGATGGTTTTCCCGAATGTGGACATGAATACCATCGAGCCTATGAAGGCTCTGGCGGGGGAGTTTCCGGGGGTGGTGATGATGGCGATGGGTCTTCATCCGACGGAGATTGTGGCTGAACGGCTTGAGGAGGATCTGCGCATCATTCGCGGGGAGCTCGCGGGCGGGGGGTATGTGGCTGTTGGTGAGGTGGGGATGGATCTTTACTGGAGCCAGGAGCATGTGGAGGAGCAGAAGCGGGCTTTCGGGGTTCAGTGCGGGTTCGCACGGGAGTTCGGGCTGCCGGTGATTATCCACTGTCGTGAGGCTCTGAAGGAATGTCTGGAGGTTCTGGAGGATTTCCGGGGCTTGAGGGTGGTTTTCCACAGTTTCGGGGGGAGCAGGGAGGATGTGGAGGCTATCCGCGGTCTTTTGCCGGGGGCCTATTTCGGGATAAACGGGATTGTGACGTTCAAGAATTCGGGTTTGCGGGAGGTGCTTCCGGAAATCGGTCTGGGGTCGATTCTTCTGGAGACGGACTCGCCGTATCTTGCGCCAGTGCCGAAGCGTGGGCGGAGGAATGAGTCGGCTTATCTGCCTTTTATTGCGGCGACGGTTGCCGGGGCGTTCGGGACGACGGCGGAAGTGGTTGCCGCGAGGACGAGCGAAAACGCGGCGATGTTTTTCGGGGATTAGGCCTGAGGCGGGGATTTCACTCAACCGGCCTCCGCATAATTGACGCGGCACTGAAGCTCCATCCGGATAATTGACGCTGGGGCGCGGGCGCTTCGCGGGCGCTTTCTTGGAGGTCCGAGGCTTTGCTGGCGACTTGGGGAGGGCTGAGGGGTCGGGGAGAACAATTCGGGGCGGGGGGTGTTAATTTATTATAACACCAAAATTCATTCTATCCTATGAATCGTCTAATGCTCCTTGCTCTCTGCGGTCTGGCCGGAGCGGCCGGGTCCATGAGCGCGGCGTCGCCGAGTCTGGCAGACCGTCAGATCGAGGCGACTGCAAAGTCTACTAAAGTGATTTTTATCGACGGTAAGCCGGACAGTACTGTCCATCAGGAATATGTCGACTCTATCCAGCACAAAATCAGTGAGTTCTATTATGACCAGTTCAGGCACTTCCTGGACCCTCAGGCTCCGTACTTTCTGTTCATGAGCAAGGATTCGCAGCTTGCGATGGGGATAGGCGGCTGTGTGAGGATGCGCGGATACTATGACTGGGGCGGGGCAATTCCGTCGCCGGGTTTCGCGCCGTATCTGATTCCGATGACTCCTGACCCGACTGACAAGCGTCACCTGGGGACGACTCCGGCGGGGACCGCTCTGTTTTTCAGGGTTATAGGGCGGAACAAGGTGATGGACGACTATCAGCTGTACATCGAGGCGAATTTCAACGGCTACGAGGCGCGGGACTTTCGTCTGAAGAAGGCGTATGCCATCATGAACGATTTTACGGTGGGCTATGCGGCGTCGACATTCTCGGACCCCGCGGCAGAGCCTCCGATTCTTGACTCTCAGGGCTCGAACAACAAGATTTCACCGACGTCGGTGCTTGTGCGCTGGATGCCGACGGTTAAGGAAAAATGGGTTTTCGCTGTGTCGGCGGAGACTCCGGCGACTGAAGTCGCGGCTGACGAGCTTCACACACAGAAGGTTTCGGAATGGCTTCCTGACTTCGCGGCTTTCGCGCAGTATCAGTGGGCCAAGGGCCAGCATGTGAGGCTTTCGGGGATTGTGCGCACGCTGTCGTACAGGGACCTTGAGACGCATAAGAATCACAATCCTGTGGGTTACGGGCTTTTGCTGAGCACTGTCGCCCGTCCTCACGAGGCTGTGACGACTTACGGGTCGTTCAACTACGGCAGGGGGTACGCCGGTCTGGGGGGCGACCTACTGATAGGGAACTATGACCTCGTTGCAGACCCGGCGCGGCCCGGGGTGCTCTACGCGCCGAAGTCGCTGGGCTGGTGCGTGGGGGTGCAGTATAATTTCCGGCCGAATCTTTTCGCGGGCATAAGCGCGAGCGAGACGCGCTATCTGCCGCAGCACGCTGTTTCGGCGGATGAGTACAAGTACGGGATTTTCGCGTGCGCGAACATATTCTGGAATCCGACGCCGCGCATTCAGCTCGGTGCGGAGTTCGACCTGGGGAAGCGCCAGAACTTCAGCGGCGCTCACCGGTACGCCCGGCGAATAGGGCTCATGGCGCAGATGTCGTTCTGAGCCTCATTTAACCGGGTTAACATATTCTGCCTGAAGATTTAACTCTTCGGGCGGGATTTTTAACATTTAAATTACGGAAAACCGTGAGGTGAATTTCCGGAAATTATTATAACAATGCATTATTGTACGCTGACGCGTCAAAATCGCGACCTTATAACCAATCATGACCAATTTTACAATGATAAAGAAAATTTTCACATTACTAATATTAGTCTTGTTCTGTCTGCCCAATGTTTCGGGCGAGAACAGGGCCTACAAGGTTCTGTGGGAGCGTTCGCTGTGGGAGTTCAAGAACGACCGGGCCGAACGAAACCGCATAGGCACGATAATGAAGGGCGACACGGTGTACGCCATGGAAGAGACCGCGGCCTACATCGCGGAGCACGAGGCAGCGGACGGAATCGACTATATCCCCGTGGAATACAAGGGAAAGCGGGGCTTCGTGGAGAACGCGGAACTGTATCCTATCCGCCTCGCGGAGACGGACACGTTACGCTACCTCTACGAGCACGCCGAGGGCAAGCGAGACTTCACCGAGCGCTTCCTCGGCCCGGCGCGTACGCCGGTGATGAACCTGCCGGTGAACTATGTCGGATGGCTGATGATAGTTCTCGTCGGAATTATAGCCTCGGGGGTGTGCTTTGCGTTCTGGAGCAAATTCAAGTCGCCTCTGCTGATACTGAGTGCGGCCGTGTTGCTTGCCGCCGCGTCCGCCGCAGAGATGGTCTATATGCTGTCGGTCAATAACACGATATGGTTCCTTATGCCGTCGGTAGTCGGCGGGTGGGGGAAGACGATACTTTACTTCATAGTCATGTCGCTGGCCATTGTCGGGCAGTTTGTGCTCTTCCTGATGATATGGACTGAGAGCCGTCACGGCAAGGGCCTACCTTCGCGATTTTCGGGAGGCAGGGCCAAGCTGAAGCTGAGCTCTGGCGTCCGGCAACGGACCTCCGGCGACTACTACGACGAGGACGAAGACGACGACAGTCAGGCCCCGCCTGCGCCGGACGTCTGGAACTGGGTTGACCTGTTGGCGTTTATCCCCGTGTTGGTGGGGGTTGCGCTGATGGTGATAATCTGGGTGGACTATTTCAAGGACAACACGCTGAGCCTGAGCATATGGCTCTGGACACTCGCGCCTATACCCGCCGCGGCGCTCTGCGGCCTGGTGTCGCTGATTAAGAAAGGCAAAATCGCCGAGGGTATAGTCATTCCCCTGTGTTTCATAATTTCGGGAATAGGCATCGCCATCTCGATCATGCACCTGAGCATGATGATAATCTTTGTGATAATCGTGGCGGTAGCCGTCGGCGCGGCACTGCTCTTCGGCCTCTCGGCTCTTGGCGCGGCTTTCGGCGGGGGCGAGCGCGTGACGGGCTACCTGCCCGACGGTACGAGGGTCACGGGTACGAAGGACGGCTTCGGCAACGTCCGAGGCGATGACGGTAAAACGTATAAAATTAACTGATGGACAATAAGATAAAAATAAAAACAGGTCCGGCGCAGGCGGGCTATCGCCAGCGGGAGGTATGGCGTCCGAAATCGGCGCAGACCGTGAGCGACAGGGCCGAATGCCCGCACTGCGGAGAGGAAATAATGGCAGGCTATGCCATCTGCCCTCATTGCGGGCGGTCGCTGACGCCGGGGAAATGCTCGTTCTGCGGGTCTGCGATGAAGGAGACTGCGAAATTCTGCACGCACTGCGGGCAGGGTCGCGAGGGCATAGTCTGCCCCGAATGCGGGACTCTGAACTCGCGGAATTTCTGCCGTGTGTGCAACGCTCCTCTGACTCGCATGGCGCAACAGGCTATGGCGGCAGCGAAGAACGACCCGGCCTTCAAGGCCGTGCAGGCCAAGGCGCAGGAGCTTGCGGAGCTCCGCGAGCGCATCGAGGAGATGAAGAACGCGGAGGCGCCTGAGAAGCCTCGGCCTGAGCTTTCGGAGGCTGACAAGGCTCTTCTGAATGAATATGCGGACATTTTAAACGCTATAGGCGCCCCGAGGCCAAAAGCCAAGCCGCAAGCCGAGGAGCGTCAGAGGCCCGTGTATGAGGAAAACGTGATGTCGCTTGACGAAATCATGGCGGCCTACCGGGAAAAGGCGGAGGAGATGAACGCGGCACTGGCGGCACTGACACCTCCGCCGGAGTTCACTCCCGAGCAGCAGCGCGACTACTTCTCGGCGCGGAAAATCGCGACGAAGGTGACGGAATACGATATGTCGGGCTACAAGCCGAGCCTGTGGGTGTGCAATTACTGCGGATTCAAGCATAACTGTCCGTCGGAATGCTGCAGCCCGGAGTTGGGCGGAACGTGGATCTACATCACCCCCGAGCAATATATAGAGAACAACGCGGCCTACATAGCGGGGCCGACGTCGCTGAAGATCGATTGAAAACGAAAATCTTAAATCATATGTCAGACGAAGACAAGACCATAGGCGCCCGCGGGCGCCGACTGAATCAGGAGCAGGACGCCCATGCGACGGGAAAGGCCCGGCGCGGCGCACCGACGAACGATGACGCCCATGCGACGGGCAAAGCGCGCCGCGGAGAACCCGCGGGCGCGGATGCCCACGCGACGGGCAAAGCCCGGCGGGGAGGGGACGGCGACGCCCTGCGTCCCTATGAACATAAGGGCGCGAAGGACCTTCAGGACCGCATGGCAGACCGCACGGACACTTCGGGACAGGATGGGTGGCCGGATTATTTCGAGCTTGAAGGCCACAAGTACAAGAACGAGGGAATCCTTTCGGACTCGTCGGGCGAGGCAATAGTTTTCACTGTGACCCGTGGAGGGAAGAAATACGCCCTGAAGATATATTACTACGACCCGGACCACCGCCCGAATCATGCTCTGCTGGAGAAAATCCGGCAACTGAGCGGGAGCGGGCTCTTAGTGAACATCGTGAGCCACGGGGAATGGATGAACCCCGCGCGGAAGGGCGAGAAGAACGACTACGAGCTGATGGACTTCTGCGAAGGAGGCTCGCTGGACGGGGTAGTGCTCGACGGCGACGAAAAGGCACTGACGGAAGTGGCGGTGCGCATGGCTTCGGCCATAGATTTCCTCGCGAAGCACGGCATCCTTCACCGCGACATCAAGCCGGCGAACTTTTTCTATGCCGACAAGGCGAAGACGCAGATAGTCCTTGCGGACTTCGGAATCTCGGTGGAGTGCGCGGAAGGGGAGTACGTGAAAATCGACGAGATGCGCTCGCCGGTGTACGCGGCGCCTGAGTTCTACACCAATGTGCCCGGTGAGCCGGCTGAAGTGGGTGTGGAGAGCGACTATTTCTCGCTGGGCGTGTCTCTTCTGTGCCTATGGATGGGTAAGGCGAAGCTTACAGCCAACGAGTCGCAGCTGTTGCGCTCGAAGCTTAACGAGACACTGCCTATGCCCAAGGACATGTCGGAGCACATGATATCGTTGATCAAGGCCCTGACGCGTCTGAAAATGAGCGACCGCGCGACCTTCGCGGACATCCGCAAATGGGCTCAGGGCGAGTCGCTCGACGGTGCGGAGGCGGAGGCGAACTCCGACTTCCGTGTGGTTTTCAACTCGGCGAAGAACGAGGTGGCGCATTCTCCCTCGGAGCTTGCGCACTACCTTGTGTCGGACCCGGTGCTCGGCAAGAAATACATTTATTCGGGGCGCGTGACGCGGTGGCTCGAGGAGACGGGCCGCAACGAGATTGCGGTGAATGTCGAGGAAATCGTCGAAGAGCTCCACGCCGACAATCAGGAGGCGGGCCTCTGGGCCGTGGCCTACATGCTTGACCCGGCGATGGACTACATCGCTCCCGACGGCAAGGAATTCACGGACCCGGCGGAAATAGCCACGCACATCTTCGCGAACCATTCGGAGATGGCCGACGAGGTCATAAATCCCGAATCGCGCTTCATGATCTACCTCACGGCCCTGAAGATGGACAAGACCGTGGACGCCATTCAGGACTATGTATCGTCCGACGACTACGACTGCCAGATGGACGACGAGGACCTGAACCGCTTTGTGGCTGCCTACTACCTCGCCGTGCTCCTGAACAAGGAGATAGCCTTCCCGGTGAGCACGGGCGACGGCTGGGAATATGTCGACAGCGTCGGGGAGCTGCTGGCGGTGTACAAGCGCGAGGGGGACCTTGACAGCATCAACAAGGCAATGCTGTCGAGCCAGGCCTTCATCGTATGGCTTAGCTACCGGCGCCCGGAGCTCGCGGGCAAAATCCGCATGCTCCACGACAAGGCCGACTGGGAGGACGAGACCTCGCCTTACTTTGCGGCTTCAAGCGCCTACCGCATAGCCTACGAGCTCGACCCGCAGGCCGACTTCGACTTCAACACCGACACGTCGGACCCGAACAGGATATATACGGTGGAGCAGGTGGGCCTTTACCTGAACGACCGCCTGAACCGGATGTGTCTGGGCGAGCAGGACGAGGACGACTTCACGGAGCTGTTCGTGGAGATGGACAGCCATCCTCTCGGCGACTATCTGCGCGCGCGTGGCGAGAAGTACGCGGCCTTCCTCGACTGGAACCGCTACTGCATGGACGTGGACAGCGCGGACAACTCGCAGAAGGCCGGACCTTACGACGCCGTTATCGGCGCGTACAAATCGATTGCCGGCTTCCTCGGCAGCGAACCGGTCTATCCTGTGGGCGACAAGCTGATTTCGTCGCCGGACGAGCTGAAGGGCATGAAGAACGTGTGCACGATGTTCGGCGGGGAGGAGCGCGAGATGCCCGCGGGGGACGACAAGCCCGTGGCATGGCTCGACGCATGGCTCGCGACCTTCTATCAGGAAAATCCGAAGCTTGACCTCTCCGAACAGTTCACATATGAAAAGGAGACGGCGAAGTACGTAGAATACATAGGAAAACTGTGCCCTGACAACTATTTCTACAAGCGTTACAACAAGGCCATCAAGAAGGTTGACACGGCTGCGGGAAAGATGCGTAGCAGCGAGCGGTCGCTGAAGGCGAAGCGAATGTTCTTCATCATCGCCGGAGGAGTGCCGACGCTTCTGGCGCTTGTTCTGTCGTGGTTCATGGACGCACCTGAGGAGAATCCGATAGCGGGGCATGTCTTCCCGGCGTTCCTCATCTGCACGATCTGCCTCTTCCTCTCCCTCAGGGCAACCGCCGGCTTCGGCGGGGCCATCATCCCGGCGCTGATCGGGGGCGCAATATGCACGGGCATAGCCTATGCGGGCTTCGCATGGTTTCCGACGGTTCTCTACCTCGTGGCGGGGGCGATTCTGCTTGTCGGCGGGATACTCGCTGTCGTGAGGATGCGCGAAAGGAGTATGGTCGACACCGGCGGCAAGGTAATCCATGGCGACGAGTTCGAATACCGTCAGCTCGACGCCCTGTACTATGCCTACCGTCAGGAGGGCGAGGCTCTGAACAATGCCGTTACCCAGCTTTCGGACATGCAGCGTCAAAAGGACGCGGGCACGCGCGACGACATCGGCACGGTCGGATGGATGTGGGCTCCCGTGGCATGGATGATATTCCTGCTGTGGTTCTTCGCAACTCCTCAAATAAGCGGGAGCGCGGCGTGGACCCTTCCGGCGGGTGCGGAGCGCCCTGTTCCCGGCAAATGGGTGCTGGGCACGTGGGAAGTCAAGTATGCCTCCGGTTCGACCCGGATAGTGTGCAACATCGACTCTGTTTCCGAGGGCAAGAACATCTACGGAACGATGGTGATTGCGGGACAGGCGCCCGTGAAGGCCAAGGGCTTCGTGCACAGCAGGCACGACACGATACCGAAGTCGTTCATTTTCTTCCCTGCGGACGGCGGGCACGCCACCAAGCGGTGCGTCGACGCGGACTACAGCGAGAGCAAGAAGGCGATGACCGGTTATTACTACGACCGCAAGGGCATCATGCATCAGATCGAGTTCACGAAGACGCCTCTCGACGCACAGAAGCCCGAGGCAGGAAAGGCGAATGCCGAGACGGAGAATCCGAAGGCACCGTCGAAGCCGGCGAAAGCCAAGAAGAAGGCCGCGGAACCCGAACCGGACTTCTCGGACTATGAACAGCAATCCGAACCCCAGTCCCAGCCCGAAGAGGAAGCTGTTCCGCACCTTTGGGAGGACACAATGTAAGATATCATGAAAGAAGAATGCACAAAATGCCATAAGGAGAACCGCGAGGCGGCGAAATACTGCCGATTCTGCGGCACGAAGCTGCCGGCGGCGGCTCCGGCTCCCGCTCCGGACACTACCTCGCCGTCCCGGGGCAAGAAAAAGACGAAAACCGACAGGCTCGACGAACTGGCCGTGCTCGAGGGCCCGAAGGATATGGTCCGCGAGCTCGTGGCCACGGTGAACTCTATTGTTAAACAGCGCGGGCGCGCGGCCCTGAAGAGCATCAACACGAATATCCAGATAACCGGACCCACGGGCGTCGGGAAGACTGAGCTTCTGATGGCCATAGGCGACTATATGGTCGCGGAAGGGCTGTTCAAGAACGAGGACGTGGGAGTGTTCAATCCTCTGTCCATCGACCAGCTGGACCTGAGCGAGAAAGCGCTGAACGCGATAGTCCTTGACGACGCGCACCGTCTTCTTCCGCCGGACCCCGGCGACGACATCACGGGTACGGCGCTGGACTACGTGTTCGGCAACGTGAGGGCGTATCTATCGGTGAAGAACGAGCAGATGACTCTTCTCATGGCGGGGTCGCAGTATCTTCAGGACTACATCGACGCGCGGCCGGAGCTGAAGAGCCTTTTCGCGCTGAACATCCGGCTTCCGGAGTACAGCACAGCGGAGGTGGCCGAAATCTGCGAGACTATCCTCGAGAAGGACTACAAGCTGCGCTTAGAGGACGACGCGAGGGCTAAGCTCTGCCGTGTGTTCAATTTCGAGCGCAGGAACTGCGAGAAGTTCGGCAACGGCCATCTGGCGTCGACAAAGGCCAACGAGCTTATGCTGACGGCCACCCGGCGTGCGAAGGGGAAGGTGCCCTCGGTTGTCGTGGCCGACGACGTGCTCGGCAAGGAGTACAGGCCGAAGACTCTCGAGGAGGTGATGCAGGAGTTCGACAAGTACGTCGGCGTGGACGAAATCAAGGAGACGATGGTGTCGATAGTGAATTCGATACAGTCGTTCAGGAAACTCCATCCCGACAAGCCCTACGAACTGAAGGACCATTATCTGTTCCTCGGGAATCCGGGGACGGGCAAGACAACGATGGCGCGAGTGTTCGCCGACGCGCTGAGCGCGATGGGCATACTGCCGTCGGGTCAGCTCGTGGAGGTGGCGCCGAAGGATATGAAGGGCCAGTACATGGGACACACCGGTCCGAAGGTGGACGCCGTGTTCGACCGCGCCATGGGCGGCGTGCTGTTCATCGACGAGGCCTACGACATGTGGGGCGGCGAAAACGACACCTTCGGGAACGAGGCCGTGACCGCTCTCATCAAGAACGTCGAGGACCGGCGCGGGAAGCTTGTCGTGATTCTTGCGGGCTATCCCCGGGAGATGGGCATCTTCGCGACGGCCAACCCGGGCATACCCTCGCGCTTCAACACGACGGTCAATTTCCGCGACTACCGCGGGGACGAGCTGACGGAGATAGCGCGGCGGATGATCAAGGCGCAGGGCTACAGCCTAGACGAGCGCGCCGACAAGGCCATAGGAAAGTTCTTCGAGAAGATGTACGTTTCGCGTAAGAAGGATTTCGCCAATGCGCGTGAGGTGCGCAATGCCGTCGACAAGGCAATCAAGGCTCAGAACACGCGCATCCAGAAGGCGATGGGCGAGCCGGGCTTCGACCCGCGTACGGAATTTGTGCTGACGATGGGCGATTTCACCGGCGAGGGCGAGAACCCGCCGATGAGTGTGGACGAGGTAATCGCCACGCTCGACGACCTGATCGGCATGGACGACATCAAGCAGGAAATCAGGAAGCTCGCCAACGTGGCGATGGTCAACAGGATGCGCATGGAGCGCGGACTCGTGGCGGCGGCGCTGCAACCTGTGAACATAATCCTTACAGGCAATCCCGGCACGGGCAAGACCACTATAGCGAAGCGGCTCGGACAGGTGCTCCACGCCGCGGGTGTACTGGCCACGGACAAGGTGGTCGAGCGGGAGGCGAAGACCATCCTCTCGAGCTACGTCAACGCCTCGGGGCAGAACATGGACAAGGCCGTGGACGAGGCGATGGGCGGCGTTCTGTTCATCGACGAGGCTTACAATCTGCTGCCTCAGCCGGGGAGCATGAACAACACCGGGAACGAGGCCCTTGACGCGCTGATGACGCGCATGGAGAACGACAAGGGCAAATTCGTGGTGGTAATCGCAGGCTACAAGGACAGGATGGAGGAGCTGGTACGGCGCGGAAATCCGGGTCTGATGAGCCGCTTCAACAAGAACTTCCACATCGAGGACTACGATGCGGAGGCCCTGACCGAGATATTCAAAATCAACGCCAAGAAACGCAAGTTCACGCTCACCCAGGATGCGCAGTATGCCCTTGAAATCAGGATGCGCGACATGGTGGCAAACAAGGGCCTCCACTTCGGCAACGCACGCGAGGCAGTGAACCTGCTGAACGAGGTGATAGAGATGCAGGGCAACCGCATCGCCGCCGATACGAGCGTGATAGACACTAACCCCGACGCCCTCACGACGATTGAGGCTGTCGATATTCCGATGGAATCATGAAAGATATAGAATGTCCCTCCTGCGGGGAGCTTATCCCCGGCGACAGCAAGTACTGCGACATGTGCGGCGCGGAGCTGCTGGAATGTGTGAGCTGTGGCACGCTCGGCACCGGCGAGTTCTGCCCGGAATGCGGCAAGGCGATGATTGCACGTAATCCTGACGCACCACGGGTTGCCGCACCGGCGCCGACGCAGGTGACCTATGCCCCGGCTCCCGACTGCACTGTCGGGGGGCGGCGCAAGACTTTAGTGCTCAAGTCGAGGCGCGGAGGTGTCACGCTCGTACCCGAGGACGAGGCCGTGATAGGGCGCACGACTGGCCCGTATGCCGCCCAGCTGGGCTCGCTGGACCTGATTTCGAGGAGCCACGGCAAATTCATGAAGCGCGGAAGAGACTGGTACATAGTCGACAGCGGAAGCACCAACGGCACGCTGGTGAACGATGTGGAGCTTGAACCGGACAGACCCGCGAAGTTCGTCAAGGGCGATGTGATCGACATAGGAACATACATTTTTGACGTTGTCGAGCAATGAGCGCGGCAAAAGTAAGATTCAGCGCCCTCAGCGACATGGGCTGTGTCCGGAAGAACAACGAGGACATGGCCTGTGTCGACGGTGAGCTCGTGCGCGACGGAGGCTCGGATGGCGAAGTGGCCTTGGACGGGACGCCGACAGCCTTCGCCGTTGCCGACGGCATGGGAGGCTATGAGGGCGGCGAGGTGGCCTCGGAGATAGTCTGCCGCTCCTTCCGCGCGTTCATGAAAGGGCTCGGCGCGGAGAACGACGACGATTTCCTTGTAAAAATCAAGTCCTGGGCGTCGGAGGCCAACAGGCTTGTGCTTGAAACGGCGGCTGTCCGCCCGGGACTCTCGGAGATGGGCACGACATTCGTGGGCCTGGTCTTCGCCGTGGGGAAGCTCTGGCTCGTCAACATAGGCGACAGCCGCTGCTACCGTCTGCGCGGGGGCGTGCTGAAACAGCTGTCAAAGGACCATTCCGAGCGCGAACGCACCGGCGACCCCGACACGCCGTCGAATCTGATATACAACTTCATGGGAAATCCGCCGGAATACTTCATCTCGGACATCTCGCGGCTCTCGCCTGTCGGCGGGGACGTGTACATCCTTTGCTCGGACGGCCTGAGCGACATGGTTGACGATGAAACGATAGAGGCTCTCGCCGAGTCGCCCGCCGCGCTCGTGGCGAAGGCCAAGGAGGCCGGCGGAAGGGACAATGTCACCGTAATAAGCCTGCGCTATGACACTGTCGGATAGATTCCACGAACTGCTCTCGGAGTCGGAGACCAGGCCCTCGCGGCTGAAGGAGCTTGTGCGGGCTGTCCGCAACGCGCCCGACAGCCCGGAGCGCGAGGGGCTTCTGGCGCTGATGTACCATGAAGGCATCGGAGTGGAGGCGGATCTCGACAGATGCTTCGCCCATGCCGAGAGGGCGGCTGCCGGACGCGACGGTCTGGGGTGGTTCATGCTGGGGTATATGTGCGACAACATCGAGACTCCGGACCAGGCGGAGGGCGGTCCGCGCCAGAAGTACGACCACTACGACGCGGAACGATTCTACGAGCTCTGCGCCGGGACGGACAGCCGATGGGCGCCACAGGCGCACCTCTGGCTGGGCGACTACTACATGGACTTCGCGCGCGGGGGAGACCCCGAGGTAGGCGCGGAGCACTACGAGGCTGTGGCCGATTCCATCCCTGAGGCCGCGGAAGCGCTCAGCGACTATTACTGGGGAATTTATGCGGCCGGGACGCTCGAAGAGGAGGAGGCCCGGAAGCTGTACAAGTACACACTCGAGGCGGTTCAGGGAAATCCGCACGACTATTCATACAGGATGGGCTGTCTGTACGCCGAGGGGACGGGGCTTCCCGCGCCCGAGTTCCGCCTTGCGCGGAAATACTGGGAGGACGCCTACGAATTCGGCGAGGCGGAAGCTGCTGACGCCATTGCGGAGCTGTACGCCGCACGGCTCGCGGGACTTGGCTCGGAGGCTTCGGAGGACGAGCGGGCGCGATGCCGTCGGGAAATAGCCTCATGGAGAAAACTTGCCGCGCGCACCCGAAAACGGCAGGAAGGGCAGTGAATCAGCGTATTATGCGTCGAGGTGCCGAAAAACTTCAAAAAAAATAAGCGAATGTTTTGGATAATCGAAAAAAAGTTGCTAACTTTGCAGTGCTTTTGAAAGGAAGCGCATAAATGGTGTTTGTAGCTCAGTTGGTTAGAGCGTCGGATTGTGGTTCCGAAGGTCGTGGGTTCGAGCCCCACCTGGCACCCCCGCCAAGCCCGGCAGACGGATTTTCCCGCCTGCCGGGCGTTTTTTTTGGGGGGGGGGCTTATCGGTTTTAGCTAATTTAGCTTACTTAGCTAAGATAGCAAACTTATCTGATTCAATTGGATTAGCGATATTTTCAGCTCGGATAATCGGGGGATGGGCGTGGATAATTTGTATATTAGGTTAAAATTTTGTAACTTTGGGGCGATTTTATTAATTCGCAAGCTAATGTATTTTCCCAAGATATTGAGAGTGGTGCTTTTAGCGCTCTCGTTCCTGCTTTTCGGTTCACCGGGTGCCGAGGGGCAGGAGGTTTTCCAGAGAAAGATAGACCATATAGCCTTTGTTCCTAAAGGTCAGTACATCACTGGTGTGAGCGTGAGTTACATGCAGTCCTCTCAGGACAACTATCAGTTTCTGGTGTTCGAGAAAATCAACGGTGACAACTATACGTTCAAGGTAAGTCCGATGCTTTTCTATACCTTCAAGGACAATCTTGCGGCGGGCGGGCGTTTCGGCTATTCGCGTCAGCGGACGCGCCTGAACTCGGCGGATGTTGTGATAGACTCGGAAACGGACTACAATGTCGACAATCTCTACTCCATCAGTCACAGCTATCAGGGAATGGGGGCTTTCAGAATGTATATGAGTCTGGGGAAGAACACACGCTTCGGGCTCTTCAACGAGGTTCAGCTTCAGTTGGGGGGCGGTCAGGCGAAGATATGCTCGGGCTCGGGCACGAGTCTGACAGGCACCTACGAGCGGAACTTCAATTTCAATGTGGGTCTGGCTCCGGGGCTCGTGGTATTCCTGAACAACTATTCGGCCATGGAGGTGAATGTGGGTGTTCTCGGTTTTGACTACACGAGCACCCGGTCGGTCAGCGACCAGGTGTATGTGGCCCACCGCAAGACCAAGCAGGCGAATTTCAAAATCAACTTATTCTCCATCACATTCGGGGTGGCGTTCTATATCTGACACGGAGGAGCAAGAGCATGAGAATACTGAAAATGATCCTTAGTGCCGGAATCGCGGCGGCGGCTCTGCTTGCGGGAAGCCTGTCCGCGGGAGCGCAGGAAGTGGTCCGCAAGAACCTCTATGTGTTCAACCCTGACAGCGTTGAGAAGGTGATAGTGGGCAAGGACACGATAAGCACCATCATCCCGGAGCGAAATTTCGGGCGCTACCACCGCGGGCTGTTCAACCATCTGTTCATTCCGCGGGGGAAATGGGGCTTCGGCCTTACGGCGTCCTACGGGGAGCTGACGACGGAGGACACGAGTCTGTTGTCGCTGCTTACGGACCTGGACTTCGACGGTAAGACCTATTCAATCAAGCCGTACATCTCCTATTTCATCCGGCACAATCAGAGCATAGGCCTTCGATTCAACTACACGCGCGGGGTCGCGGACCTGCACAATCTGGCAGTGGACTTCGACGAGGACCTTAATTTCGCCATCCACGACGTGAGCTACTATTCGCAGAGCTTCGCGACTTCGGTTTTCTACCGCAATTATATAGGTATAGGTAACAGCCGGCGATTCTCGATATTCAACGAGGTAGATCTGGAGTTCTCGAGCGGGTCGTCGCGCTTCCGGCGGCTGTACAACAGCGAGCCCAAGAATACGAGGACCTACATCACGAAGGCGTCGCTGAATTTCAGTCCTGGCGTCTGCGTGTTCCTTCAGGAATATGTATCGGCCACGGTGAGCTTCGGCGTGTTCGGTCTGAATCTGCGCAAGGAGCATCAGTGGACGGACAATGTTGACGAAGGCTCGCGCTTCACGAGCGGGGCGAACTTCCGCTTCAATATCTTCAATATCAATTTCGGACTAATGGTGGTGATATGAAAAAGCAGGGACTCCTTCAGTTCGCCGCCATAGCAGCGGCAGCAGCGGCCTTGACGGGCTGCATACACAACGACATACCCTATCCGCGCATTCAGGCCAACTTCCGGAGCATCAACGCGGAAGGTCAGGTCTCGGCTGCGGTGATAGACTCAATCAACTGCACGGTGTCCCTGACGCTCGGCGAGGATGTCGACCCCTATGCCGTGAACATCATGGACTATACTCTCACTCCCGGGGCGACGGTTGTCGACGACGTTCTGAACGAGCCGCTGGACCTGAGCAAGCCCAAGTACGTGACGCTGAAATATTATCAGGAATATACGTGGGTGATATCGGCCACATGCGACGTCGAGCGCTACTTCGAGGTAGAGGGGCAGATGGGCGCGACGTATATCGACGTGCCGAGCCGGCGCGTGATAGTCGACATGCCTGCAACGGCGGGGCTCTCGTCGGTGCGCGTGGTGCGTGCGAAGCTCGGCCCGAAGGGTTCGACAATGACGCCGAACCTGAGCGAGGGCGGTCTCGTGAGCCTCGTTGAGCCTCTTGACATCCTTGTGGAGGAGTTTGGCCGGGCGTCGACGTGGACGGTTTATGTGAACCGTGTCGAGGCGACTGTCACGACCACGGGCGTGGACGCATGGACTTGTGTGGCATGGGTACACGGCCAGGGACAGTCGGGCAAGGACAACGGGGTGGAATACCGCCTTGCGGGAAGCGAGGAGTGGACGAAGCTCGCCGCGGACAAGGTGACGCACGACGGAGGCAACTTCACGGGCCTGATCGAGCACCTCGACCCGGAAACGGCCTACGAGGCGCGTGTCTACTCCGACGAGGAGAAGGGCTCGACGGTGCAGTTCACCACGGGGGCCATCGTACAGATTCCCAACTCGGACTTCGACTCGTGGTGGCTCGACGGCAAGGTCTGGGACCCGTGGCCGGAAGGGGGGGAGCAGGTATGGGACACTGGCAACAAGGGAGCCACGACTCTGGGCGCATCGAATACGTTCCCGACAGACGACACTCCGACCGGAACGGGCCTCGCGGCGCAGCTTGAGACGCGTTTCGTGGGCATAGGCGTCATCGGCAAGCTTGCGGCGGGAAACATCTTCGTTGGGCGATACGTGCGGACGGACGGCACCAACGGCGTGCTGAGCTTCGGACGGGCGTTCACGGAGCGGCCTACGCGGGTGCGCGGCTATCTCAAATACACTACCGCTCCCATCTCGCACGCCATCAACGAGTACAAGCCGCTGATAGGTCAGCCGGACACGTGCATCGTATGGTGCGCGCTGATAGACGCGGCCGAGCCTTTTGAAATCCGCACCAATCCCTCGAACCGACAGCTCTTCAACCCGGACGCCGAGGACGTGATAGCCTATGGCAAAATCGAGTACGGCGAAAACGTAGCCTCCTACTCGCCCTTCGAGTTCAAGCTCAACTATAAGTCGACTTCGCGCGTTCCGAAATATATCCTCCTTACGGCCTCGGCGAGCAAATACGGCGACTACTTCACGGGTGGCGCCGGGTCGACGCTCTGGCTCGACGACATCGAACTTCTATACGACTATTGACATGGCACTCAACCTTCGCGGCTTCTACGCCAAGCATCCCATCATAAGCACACTCATTCTGATTTTCATCACGGGCTGGCTGCTCGTCTGGGCGGCCATGGTTTTCCTCGATTTCTGGACGATGCACGGGGAGACATCGGTTGTTCCTGACATCCGGAACAAGTCGTATGCCGAGGCGCGCCAGATACTGGCGGCCTCGGACCTCGACATAGAAATCGCCGACTCAATCTACGACCGGAAGGTTCCCCGCGGCACTGTTGTGGAGACGATGCCCCGTGCGGGCGCGGTTGTCAAGCGCGGGAGGCAGGTCTACGTCACGGTGACGGCCTTTTCGCCGAAGCAGGTGACTGTGACGATGCCTCTCCAGGGGAGCGTTTCCGAGCGACAGGCCATGTCGTATCTGCGCGGTCTGGGAATCTCGGACATCCGCACGGTGTATGTCCCGGCGGAGTACCCGGACCTCGTTGTCCGTGCCCGTTACGGGGACACTCCCATAAGCGTGGGCACGGTTCTTCCGGTGACGGCTACGGTGACGCTCGAAATCGGAATGCCGGCGGTTCCGGAACCGGAGCACGGCGACTCGCTGAGCGCGGAGGATGAATATGATTATTCGACCCTTGAAGGCCTTTCGGATGACTGATGGCGGAAATCAATCCCATGCTGAGACCGCTGGAGGCCGAGGGCTTCGAGGGCGGCGAAGAGCTCGAGGAAGGCGCTGACGCGGCGAAAATCGTGGAAGTCGGCGGGGCGGAGATGTACGAGCATTTCCGTTTCGTGGCGGACAAGGGGCAGGCGTTGCTCCGGGTCGACAAGTTCCTTGTCGAGCGGCTTCAGAAGTCGTCGCGCAACCGTGTGCAGCAGGCCGCGGAGGCCGGATGCATTCTGGTGAACGGAAAGCCGGTCAAGAGCAACTACCGCGTGAAGCCTCTGGACGTGGTGCAGGTGGTGATGGACCGCCCGCGCTACGAGTGCGAGATTATCGCTCAGGATATTCCTCTCGATATTGTATATGAGGACGATACGGTGCTTGTTGTAAACAAGCCCGCGGGGCTCGTGGTGCATCCGGGGCACGGCAACTATTCGGGCACGCTTGTGAACGCCCTCGCGTGGCATTTCCGGAACACACCGGACTATGATGTAAACGATCCTCGCCTCGGGCTCGTGCATCGTATAGACAAGGATACTTCGGGGCTTCTCGTGGTGGCGAAGACCCCGGACGCCAAGACAGACCTCGGTCGACAGTTCTTTCAGAAAACCACGCGGCGGGAATACAATGCCCTTGTATGGGGCGTGCCCTCTCCGGCCAGAGGCACAATCGAGGGCAATATCGGCCGCTCCCTTCGCGACCGTCTCCAGATGGACGTTTTTCCCGCAGGCAGCGACTACGGGAAGGCCGCAGTGACGCACTACGAGGTCCTGGAGGATTTCGGGCCCGTATCGCTGGTGAAATGCGTTCTCGAGACCGGACGCACACATCAGATCCGCGCCCATTTCCGCCACATAGGGCATCCGTTGTTCAGCGACGCCCGCTATGGCGGTGACAAAATCCTTCGCGGCACGACGGCCGGAAAATATACCGCCTTCGTGCACAACTGTTTCGAGTTGTGTCCGCGACAGGCACTTCATGCCAGGACGCTCGGGTTCAGGCACCCGGCGACAGGAAAGGAAATGGACTTCGAGGCGCCTGTACCTGCGGATATGGAAGCGCTGATAGAGAAGTGGAGAGCTTTCAGGGACGGGAACTGAGGGAGAGGCTGGATACAGGACACAGAACACAGAACAGCCCTGCTGATAACTGTCGGCTATAACCGGCGGGATTTTTCTGCGCGGTAGCGGGCAGGAGTTATGCCGAAGAATTTGTTGAAATGGCGATAGTAGGTCGCGCGGCTGACGTATCCGCATTCTTCGGCGATGGCGTCGATTGTCCAGTCGGGATGGTCGTTAATCAGGGAGAGGGAGTGTTCGACGCGGAGCTTGTTGATGTAGTCGCCGGGGGTCATCCGGGCGAAGCGGTCGATAAGGTTGATGACCTTTGCGCGCGAAAGGCCCGAGCAGTCGGCGATGTTGTCGCGATTGAAGTCGGGGTCGCGGAAAATTGAGCTTTCGAGAATCTTTTGCGAGACGCCGGAGGTCCTTTATGCTTGGTTCGGAAGCGTGGGCAGGGATGAAGGCCGCGGATGCGGCTACAAGCAGGAGGGCAGACAGATGCCTGAAGGGACTTGGAAGTTTCATATTTTTATGATTTGTGCAAGCCACAAAGGTAATGCTTTTTTCAATCCGAAGGACATGAAAGATGAAGGAGACGCGGCAGGGCAAGAGGTTGAATACCAGCCATCGGACAGATTTGATACACCGTTTGAGACAAATTAGAGCGGCCTTGGGGCGGGGAATGATACAAAATGAGGACAACATATATGCGGGAGAGCCGGATTTGTGATAACTTTGCAGAAACTATCAATTTTGTTAATAAAAATGAAGAAACAACACTTTTTCGCCATGTTGCTGACTTTTGTGGCAACGATGGCCGGATTGTTCCTTATGTCCTGCTCGGACGGGGGAGACGAGCCAGAAGCCGGAAAATCGGCGCAGGAAATCTACGACTGGAACGTGGCGCGCATTGTGGCCGAAGACGGTTCGATCAATCTGTATTCCGATACGGAGAACGAGAGTCTTTATTATCTTCCCGCCTCAAGCCGTGAGGAGGCCTCCACATTCTGCGCCCACATACTCGGACTGCCGGCATGGGACGGCAAAACGGCTACAGCAAATCTGGGCGAGCTCGGGACTATAACTGTGCGTCCGTCGGATACGGAGGGCACTTTCGCGACGGTGAACTATAATCTGGCCAAGGTTAAGCCCTTTACTATGGTGTTGGCCCCGATGAGCTACATAGAGCGCGAAAACTTAGGAATGGGAAGGCCGCCGTTCCCCGTTCCACTTTATTGAGACAAAAAGTTCGGACCCGGGAGTTTCAGCTTGTGCTTCCCGGTGAATGAAAAAAGCCCGCGCGGGGTCTGCGCGGGCTTGTCGTTGTGGTGTTCCTGTTACTTCCCGGAGTCGGCCGGGGCCTTGTCGATGAGGTCCATGAACTGATCGAGGCTGGGAGTGATTATGATTTGCGTGCGTCGGTTGAGCTGTCGACCGGCGGGGGTGTCGTTGGAGGCGATGGGGTTGTATTCGCCACGGCCACCGGCAGTGAGGCGGGCGGGGTCGACACCGAAGTCGTTCTGGAGCACCTGCACTACGCTTGAGGCGCGGAGGGCGCTGAGGTCCCAGTTGTTGCGGATGTTCTCGCGGGAGATGGGGACATTGTCGGTGTTTCCTTCGACGAGAACGCTGTAGCCGTTATAATCCTTGATGATTTTGGCAATCTTGCTGAGGATGTCCATGGCCGCGGGGCTGATCTGGTAGGAGCCTGTCTTGAAGAGCATATTGTCGGCGAGGGAGATGTAGACCACTCCCTTGAGGACCTTGACGTCGACGTCCTGAAGTTCGGACGTGTCGAGCGAGCGGGTGAGGCGCGTACTGAGGGCGAGAAGGAGGGAGTCGCTCTTGCTCTTGGCGTCGACGAGGCGCTTGATGTATTTGTTGGAGGCGTTTATTTCGTCGACGAGTTTTGCGATGTTGGTGTTGCCGCTCTGGTTGGTGAGGATGCTCCGGTCGAGGGTTTTCTGGAGGGCATCGTACTGCTGCCGGAGGTCGGCGTTCTGTCTGCGGGCTTCCTGGAGGAGGCCGTCGAGGGTCTGGACTTTTGCGCGGGAGTCGGCGAGCGCCGTCTGCGAGGATTCGTAATCGGCCCGCAGGGCATTGTATTTGCCGTGCGAGACGCATCCGGCCATTGAGAGCATCCCGGCCGCAAGGATGAGGAGGGGAATTCTGATTTTCATAACTAAGCGTGCAGGAGGGAAAAAAGCTCCCGCTCAAATACTTAAACACCTGAGAGGGGAGAGTTGTTTTTGACAGCATTGTTCAGAGGGGACACAGGACCTCCATCCGGACGGGACGATGCGTGAATTTGGGGCTTTTCTTTGGGGGGCCGCGGGAAATGTCGGGGATTTTTGCTAACTTTGCAGCGCAATTGACTATAGAGTAAGATGAAGATACTTGTGACAGGCTGTAACGGTCAGCTGGGGAGGGAGTTGAGGCGCGCTTTCGGGGAGTTTCATCCTGAGGCGGCCGTGGTGTACACGGACGCTTCGGCGCTCGACGTGACGGACCGTGCGGCCGTGGAGGCTTTCATGCGCGAGGGCGATTTCTCGCACGTTGTGAACTGCGCGGCCTACACGGCCGTGGACCGTGCGGAGGAGGACAAGGCTCTCTGCCACGCCATCAATGCCGACGGGCCCGGCAATCTCGGCTATCTCGCCGAGGAGCTTGGCTACAAGGTTCTGCATATCAGCACGGACTATGTGTTCGACGGGACGGCACACTCTCCGATTACGGAGAGCGACAAGCCGCGTCCGCTGAATGTGTACGGCACGACGAAGCGTCAGGGCGAGACGGCTCTCCTGGGGCTTGCGCCCGACTCGATAATAATCCGCACTGCTGGGCTTTACTCGCCGCACGGCGGAAACTTCATCAAGACAATGCTTCGTCTTGCGCGTGAGGGCCGTCAGACCGTGGGGGTGGTGTATGACCAGATCGGAGCGCCGACTTCGGCGCGGGACCTTGCGGATGCCATAGTGAGCATACTTTTCTCGAAAAAATGGACCGGCGGTATTTACCATTATTCCAACGAGGGAGTCTGCTCGTGGTACGATGTGGCGCGCGAGGTGTTCGACTCTCTGCCTGCGGGCCTTACTGCTCCCGAACTTTTGCCGATTCTCAGTGCTGACTACCCATCGGCCGCGACGAGGCCACTCTACGCGGTGCTGGACCACGCCCGCATCCGGGCCACTTACGGCATCACTATTCCTCACTGGCGCCACTCTCTGCGGCGCGACCTTCCCGAAATCCTGAAATCCCTGTAACGCACCCCAAAATATGGCATCATTAGAAGAAGAAATCAGCCGCCGACGCACATTCGCCATCATCTCGCACCCCGATGCGGGCAAGACAACGCTGACCGAGAAGCTCCTGCTTTTCGGCGGCGCAATCCACATCGCCGGAGCCGTGAAGAGCAACAAAATCAAGAAAACCGCAACATCCGACTGGATGGAAATCGAGAAGCAGCGCGGCATTTCGGTAGCCACTTCGGTGATGGGCTTCAACTATGGTGACTATAAGATAAATATCCTCGACACTCCGGGCCACCAGGACTTTGCCGAGGACACGTACAGGACGCTGACGGCCGTGGACTCGGTGATAATAGTGGTCGACGTGGCGAAGGGTGTGGAGCAGCAGACCCGTAAGCTGATGGAAGTCTGCCGGATGCGCAACACTCCGGTAATCATCTTCGTGAACAAGCTTGACCGCGAGGGCCGCGACCCCTTCGACATTCTCGACGAGCTGGAGGCAGAGCTTAAAATCGCCGTGCGTCCGCTGTCGTGGCCGATAAACATTGGGGCGAAGTTCAAGGGTGTGTACAATATCTACGAGAAATCGCTTGACCTCTTCACGCCTGACAAGCAGAAGGCGACGGAGCGCGTGGAAATCGACGACGTCAATTCTCCGCTCATCGACGAGGCCGTAGGCGAGCGCGACGCCGCCAAGCTCCGCGAGGACCTCGAGCTCATAGAGGGTGTATATCCGGAATTCAACGTGGAGGACTATCTGGCGGCGCGGACGGCGCCCGTGTTCTTCGGCTCGGCGCTCAACACATTCGGCGTGAAGGAGCTGCTGGACTGCTTTGTAAAAATAGCGCCGGCTCCGCGGCCTGTGCAGGCGGAGGAGCGCGAGGTGAAGCCTTCCGACCCGGGTTTCAGCGGCTTCGTGTTCAAAATTCACGCGAACATGGACCCGAACCACCGGTCGTGCATAGCTTTCGTGAAAGTGTGCTCCGGGCGCTTCGAGCGCAACGCTCCATACAAGCAGGTGCGCACGGGCAAGTCGATGCGCTTCGCTTCGCCGACGGCATTCATGGCGCAGAAGAAGAGCATCGTTGACGAGGCCTATCCCGGGGACATCGTGGGTATTCCCGATACCGGCAACTTCAAAATAGGCGACACGCTGACGTCGGGCGAGGAAATCCACTTCCGTGGCCTTCCGAGCTTCTCGCCGGAGATGTTCATGTACATCGAGAACACTGATCCCATGAAGAGCAAACAGCTCGAAAAGGGCATACAGCAGCTGATGGACGAGGGCGTGGCCCAGCTGTTCGTCCACCAGTTCAACGGGCGCAAGATTATCGGAACGGTGGGTCAGCTCCAGTTCGAGGTCATCCAGTACCGTCTTCTGCACGAGTACGGGGCACAGTGCCGCTGGGAGCCGATGTCGATGTACAAGGCCTGCTGGATTGAGAGCGACGACGATGCCGCACTCGAGAACTTCAAGAAGCGTAAGCACCAGTTCATGGCCACGGACCGCGAGGGTCGCGACGTGTTCATGGCCGACTCGCGCTTCGTGCTCCAGATGGCGCAGACGGACTTCCCGAAAATCCGCTTTCACTTCACGAGTGAATTTTGAGGGGAGGGCCCAGGACGTAAAGTATGGCTTCGGAAAGGGTCAGGGCGAGGCAGGCGGCTGAGGAAATCCTCGGCCGCGCAGAGGGGGAGCGGAGCACTGCGCAACTGCGGGCGGACATCGCGTGCATGGCCGAAACTGTGCTGTGGCTTTATACGGATTTTGCTTGGCCGATGGTGTACGGCAAGGGCAATCTGATTGAGCTTGCCGCGGAGTCGGGCGGCGCGAGGGTGTGCGGTCTGGAGAAAAGCGGCGAGGACTGGAGAGTGAAGCTCGGGGATGGGGAATGCGGACTCGACGAGCTTGAGGATGCGGAGTTGCTCGGCGGAATACTGAGCGAGCTCCTCCGGAAGGAAGAGCTCGACTGGGAATATTACTGCGACAACGTCCCGGAAAGCAAGAGGTAGACTATCAGATCAGAATTAAAGGATAGAAAAAGAAATAGCCGGACGTCTCAGGACATCCGGCCTAAAAATCTGTGAACCGTCTGGGGCTCGAACCCAGGACCCCAACATTAAAAGTGTTGTGCTCTACCAGCTGAGCTAACGATTCTCCGAGGACTATTCTTACGAAAAGCGATGCAAAGTTAGCGTTTTTTTTTGAACTATCCAAATTTTTCTGTTTGATTTTTCCGGATGGCGTGTAGAAGTGTGAGTCAATGTGCAGTAAATCAATGTTTAAAAAGAGTCGAAGGGGGCAAGGATGAGGGGCCGGGGTGTGCCGGGCCGATTAAAAACATTCGCATAAACTCACTTTTACGGGGGACGCAAAAACTATTTTAAGCGAGCGGTGTTTAAATTTCATACAAAGCGAAAACAAACCTGGAAACTATGGTCGCGGAATGAAAGCCGTTCTCAAGCCTGACCGATGGGTTTAATACATAACAAAACACACATAAAACACACAAAATCATGGCAGACAAAAAGTATTCTCCCGTTGTGCAGGAACTTGCCGACCTAATCAAGGAAAACAACTGGGAAGACAAGTTCAACCAGGCCATCGCGAAGGTGGTATCGTACAAGATTCCCGGACTCTCGGACATTGCCTCCATCGAAGACTATCTCGACTACCTCGAGGCTTACATGCACTGGGTTCCCGCAGAAAACAAGGAAGGCACCCATGTTTACGAGCACCTTTTCCGTTCCTTCTTTCTTCTTGATCAGGAACCGGTGAAGTCGCTCCAGACTCCCTGCGCTCCCGCAGATCCCGCTCCCGAGCTCTCTCCTCTCTCGAAGTGGATGGTCGACTACTGCTACGGCATCGGCGACTGGCTGGACAGCCCGGAATCCATCACCGACGACAGCGTGAAGTCGTTCTATGACTGCGCCGTCTACAACATGGACGAATATCTGGAGCCGCGCGGCGGCTGGAAGACCTTCAACCAGATGTTCGCTCGCCACGTGAAACCCGGCTACCGTCCTATCGCAGCCATCGACGATGATCGTATCATCGTTCACCCCGCCGACGCATGCTTCGGCGGCCAGTGGGAAATCCGCCCCGACACCCACGTGCGCATCAAGGGCCTCGACTGGAGCATCGACGAGCTTCTCGAAGGCAGCCCCTACAAGGACAAGTTCAAAGGCGGCATGTGGTGCCACTCGTTCCTGAGCTGGACGGACTACCACCGTCAGCACGCGCCCCTCTCGGGTATCGTCCGTGAGGCCCGTGTAATCCAGGGCGCATGCTATGTGGACCTGGTGGCCGTTCCCGCCAAGGAAGACCCCGCCACACATCAGGTTGAGGCATGGCGCGCCACCGCTCCCGACCAGGCCGGTTATGAGTTCATGCAGACCCGCGGCCTCATCGTTCTCGAGACGAAGTACGGCTATGTAGCTATCCTGCCTATCGCAATGCCTCAGGTATCGTCGGTTGTCGTAACGGCCGAAGAGGGCATGGCTCTGAAGAAGGGCGACGAAATCTCCTACTTCCAGTTCGGCGGCTCGGACATCGTCTACCTCTTCTCCGCAAATATGAACGTATCCATGTCCGCCCACAAGGGGACGCACTACAAAGTCGGCACAAAGATCGGCGAAGTGTACCCTGTGGTAGAACTTTAAAATCGGACAATACCTCTTCATGGACCGGAGTCCCCCGGCCATGATGCGACGGAGGCCGACATCACCGTCGGTCTCCGTCTGATTTTTATAAGAACGTTTCACAGCTAATCTTTTCCGAAAAATATGTCAACTCCAAACACAAACCAAGCAAGCGCTTCCGGGACAAAGGGAGCGAAGCCTGCCAGGGCTTTGATCTCGACGGGAGCGATGACTATAATGATCATCACGACAGTGGTGAGCCTCCGAGGGCTGCCCTCGCAGGCTGAATTCGGCATCCAGTCGATTTTCTACTATCTGTTCGCAGCGATATTCTTCCTGGTTCCGTTCTCGCTGGTCTGCGCGGAACTTGCGTCGACCTACACCCATTCGGGCGGTCTCTACCGCTGGGTTTCCGAGGCCTTCGGTCCGCGCTGGGGATGGTCCGCGATGTATCTCGAATGGCAGACGCTGGTGATATGGTTCCCGGCGGTGCTGATGTTCGCGGCGGTTTCCCTGGCTTACATATTCTGGCCTGAATCCTTCGACGCGAGACTGTCGGCCAACAAGCTCTATACCCTGATAGTGGTGCTCGCGGTGTACTGGATCACCAATTTCATTGCCTTCAGGGGTATGAAATCGTCGAAGATACTGAGTACACTGGGCGGCCTGTTCGGCACCATCGTTCCGGGCGCGATACTGATAATCCTGGGGGTGGCCTACCTGTGCATGGGCAAGCCCATCATGCTGACACATGAATCGTTTTTCCCTGATTTCACGAAGATAGGCACGATAGTGCTCGCGGCATCGATTTTCCTCTTCTACGGCGGCATGGAAATGAATGCCGTCCATGTGCAGAACATGAAGAATCCGGCCCGGCAGTTCCCGCGCGCCATGTTCCTGGCAGTGGCGGTGATTGTGCTGATTTTCATATTCGCCACGCTTGCCATCGGCTTCGTGGTGCCGGCGAAGGACATCAATCTTCTGGCGTCGCTCCTTGTAGCGTACAATGACCTCTGGGCCGCTGTCGGAGTGCCCTGGCTGGGTAATGTGATGGCTCTTCTCATCACCTTCGGCGTAGTCGGTCAGGTCAGCGTGATTATCGCCGGCCCGTCGACGGGTCTTGTGGCCGTGGGCGAGAGCGGCTATCTGCCGCGTTCGCTCCAGAAAGTGAACCGCAACGGGGTGAACAAGTCCATCCTCTACGTACAGGCCATTTTCGTCAGCCTTCTTTCGCTGGTGCTTGTAGTGCTTCCTTCGGTAGAATCGGCTTATCAGGTGATGTCGCAGATGGCGACGGTCATCTACCTTATCCTCGTGCTGATGATTTATTTCGCATTCTTCCGTCTGCGCCGGACGCAGCCGCAGAAGCCCCGCGGCTTCCGCGTGCCCGGCGGTAAGTTCGGCGAGTGGGTTATCGGCGGCGTGGGAGTTCTCGGAGCTGTGGTAGCCATGATTCTGAGCTTCTTCCCGCCGTCCCAGATTAACACCGGCAGCCCCGTGGTGTATGTGCTGATTATCCTGTGCGGCGCCGTGGTGTTCTTCTGCCTGCCTCTGATTGTCTTTGCCAAACGCAAGCCGTCGTGGCGTAATCCTGACGCTGATTTCTATCCCTTCGACTGGCAGATAGAGAACAGGAAGCCTTCGGAAGTGTCGAGGTGGAGCTCCGACTTCACGCCGACCGGCGCGGACATAGCCTCCACGGACGCGCGCATTCTGGCTGAAGAAAACGGCGCATCCACGGCAGACGCTGAACGCATAGCCGCCGAGGCCGCGAAGGCCTTTACCGGCACGGACAATCCGCAGACTGTGGCGAACACCGTATTCGCAAAGAGCAAAGAAACGATAAAGAGCTGACCCGGACACTATTCCGACAGCGACAACCGACCCGAAAACACACAAAGAAACGATGAAATTCAATACTGGCAAGGGCACGATACCCTTAATGACGCTGATTGCGATATGGTCCATCTCCCTGACAGTGAATCTGCCCGGGCTGGCCATCTCCCCTATGCTCGGAAATCTCGACAAGATTTTTCCGGGGACCTCCGAGCTGGAAATCCAGCTTCTGACCGTGCTGCCGAACCTCTGCATCATCCCCTTTGTGCTTCTTTCGGGGAGGCTGTCGCTGTCGAAAAGCAAGATAGGCATAGTCGTGACCGGTCTTGCCATTTATCTCGCGAGCGGTATACTCTATCTGTTCGCCCGGAATATGGTGGACCTGATCGTGCTGAGCTGCCTGCTCGGGATGGGCTGCGGCCTTCTGATACCCCTTGCGGCGGGCCTCATCGCCGACACGTTCACGGGCAAGTACCGCATGACTCAGCTCGGCATCAAGTCGGGCATCTCGAACATGGCTCTTGTGGCCGCGACGTATGCCGTGGGGTGGCTGGGGCACGGCAACTGGCGCATGCCCTTCATCGTCTATCTCATCCCTGCCATACCGCTGGTGCTTTCGGTTTTCCTCCGGGGCATACCCAGAGAAGACCTCTATCCATCGGCCACGGTGGCGCGAAGCGACATCGACCCCACGGCCAGGACCGCGGCGAAGGCAGCGGTAGCCGGAGCGCCTGCGTCGGCAGTCCATGCGACGCGTCCTGCTCCTCAGCCGGGACTTACCCGCGTGAGGGACGGATTTATCATGCCGAGGGTCTGGTCGCTGGTCGCCGTCTACTTCTTCGTGTGCTACGCAACGGTAATCGTAAGCTACTATACACCCTTCCTGATGCAGTCGGAGGGTATGAACGCATCGCAAGTGGGAACTGTCACGGCCATATTTTTCCTGGCGGTTTTCCTTCCCGGCTTCATCCTTCCATATGTGCTGAAGGTATTCCGCCAGTCCACCTTGATTGTCTGCACCGTAGTGATGGGCGGCGGGGTGCTTCTGATGGCCATTGGGCATAGCTTCCTGACGATGTGCACGTCCGCCGTGCTGATCGGCTTCGGCTACGGAGTCTTCCAGCCTCTGATTTACGACAAGGCGACGCAGATTGTGACCGAACCGGCGAAGGCGACGCTCGCGCTCGCCATAGTCCTTGCGGCCAACTATATCTCCATAAGCGCCACACCCTTCATTGTCGACGGTTTCCGCGACATTTTCGATCCCCGTCATCAGCTGAACACCTTCCCGTTCATCCTCAATTCGGTGCTCCTCGGGATTTTCACGGTGATTGTCTTCGTCTTCCGCAAATCGTTCGTCTTCCAAATCACCCGTTCCTACTATTGACTCCATAAGGAGAAACCGCAAACCACAAAACATTCACCATCCCGAAACAACTTGTCCACTAATGAAAAACGCAATCCGAAAGCTTCTCATACTGTCGGTGCCGGCGCTTGCGCTGCCGGGAATTCCGGTCCGCGGTCAGGCCCATCCTGCCATGCCGGGCTCCGATGAGGTGACTATCATAAACGCCCGAAACTACGGGGACAATAACACCACCGCAGTAAACGTCTACAATATCTTTGTCGAGAACTCGCCAAAATCGTTCAGGGTTCCGGGCGCACCGCGCTTCGCCATCGAAGGCAAGGACAGGAAATTCTACCTCGGCATCGGCGGCACGCTGAAGGGCACGCTCTCCTACGACTGGGGAAACCCTATCCCGAATGCCTATAACTTCACGACTTCCGAGATTCCGATGCAGCAGCGTCCGGGCGACGGCGGGCTGGTACAATTCTCCGCCGCGACGAGCTCGCTGTTTCTGAACTTCGTGGCACTTCCGGGGAGCAAGCATCAGCTTGGCGTCTACTTCAACTTCAATCTCACGGGCAACGGCAACAACTACGGTTTCAATCTCTACTACGCCTATATCAAGTATATGGGCTTTACGGTAGGCTACGACTTCAGTCTGTTCTCGGATATGGCGGCCATACCGCCGAGCATTGACAACGAGGGCCCGTCGGCCCTTACGGCGATACCAAACGGAGTCATCGACTACCGGCATAGTTTCAACAGCCACTGGAGCGCGGGCATAGGCGCCGAGCTGCCTATGGCCTCGGCCACGGTGAACGACAGGACCTATCTGGTGAGCCAGCGTGTGCCGGACTTCCCGGCCTATGTCCAGTACTCCTGGAACAAGGGCGGAAGCTGGGTGCGTCTGTCGGGCATCGTGCGCAACATGATGTACCGCGACGTACCGGCGGCGAAGAACCGCGACTGCGTGGGGTGGGGCGTTAAGATGAGCGGCAGCGCGTCGCTTACGCCTTTCCTGACGGCCTACTATCAGGCGGCCTACGGCAAGGGAATAACGAGCTACTTCCAGGACCTCTACGAAGGGGGGCTCGACATGGTTCCCGACGGTCCCGAGGGGCGGCTCCGCGCCGTGAAGGCCTGGGGCGGATACATCGGCTTCCAGTACAATATCTCTCCTACGGTCTACGCTACGACTACCTACAGCCATCTCCGCAACTACGCTCCGCGCTATGCCGGAGGCACGACAGCCTGGGGCGAACAGTACCGCTACGCACAGTATGCCCTTGCCAACGTGATGTGGAACATCAAGCCCTGGCTTGCCACCGGAATCGAATATATCTACGGCAGGAAGGTGGACATGAACGGTCTCGCGCGTCACGACAACAGGATACAGACCATGCTTCAGGTGACATTCTGACCTCAGGGAGAGCCTGCGACAAAAAGCCGCCACGGAATCTATTTCCGCGACGGCTCTTTGATTTGTGCGTGTGGGGGAATGAGCGAAAGGGGCGCTATTCCTCTTCGTTGCTTGACTTTGGTGCGGGAGCTTCCGAGGTTTCCGAAGTCGGAAGCGTGTTTTCGGGCTGAGGGAGCGACTGGTCGGGAGCGGAAGCGGCGCGAGGCTTGCGTGCGGGGCGCTGCCGTGGCTTGCGCTGTGCCGGGATTTCGGTGGGGAGCGTTGAGGCGCCGCTTGCGGGCTCAGCCTCGGCCTCGGCCTTCGCGGTCATTTCCTGAGACTGCTCGCTTTCGGAGCCCGGGGTGCGGGGTTTTTCGCTCTGGGCCTTGGGCCTGTTGCGCGGAGCGGGCTTCTGCTTGGGCTGAGCGGATGCGGTGCCGGAGTCTGCCGCGATATCCTCTTTGAGTTCAGGAAGCGGGGTTTCCGATGCATCGGCCGGAATCAGGGGGGCAGGAACGGGTTTCTCTTCCTGAACCGTCTCGGGAGCCTTGGTCTGGGGCTTGGGACGGTCTTTCTGCGGTTTCCGGGGCTGGGGCTTTGACTCAGGCTCCTCCTTCGCGGCCGGGACATTTTTCGTCTCTTGTCCGGGTGACTGCTTCTGGGGCTGAGGGGCGGCCTGTTTGGGCTTCGGAGCTTGCTTCTGCTGTTCTTTGGCCTGCTGTTTTTCGGCTTTCTGGCGGCCCTTGTCCTTCTTGTCCTTTTCAGGGAGTAGGGGTCTGGGCTGGTCGATGAGTCGCTGGCCTTTTGCGGGCTTAGCAGGAGGAGCGGTTTCGTATTCTTCGTCATCGCCGCCGCGCTTGCGGGCCTTGTCGAGGGTCTTTGCCACGGAGGACGAGTTTGAGTCCTTTTCGGAATGGAGCTGCATCTCGTTTCCGTCCTTGTCGATGACCCTGTACTGGAGGTAAGCGAGGGACTGGTCGGGCATAATCTTGAAGCGGCGGCCGAATTTCCGGCGCCAGGAGCCGTAAAGGCTGGAGAAGATGCCTTTCTTTATGTAAGCGTCCACGAATGGGTGTACGTAGATGATGAAGTCGCGCTGCTCGAGGTTGTTTACGAGAAATTCGATTTTCTCGGCGAGGGTGTCGGTGAAGAGAATTGAGGGCTGTACCTCTCCTTTACCGAAGCAGGAGGGGCAAGTTTCGGTAGTGGTGATGTCGAGAGCGGGGCGCACGCGCTGGCGTGTAATCTGCATCAGGCCGAACTTGCTGAGCGGAAGGATGTTGTGGCGGGCCCTGTCTTTGGCCATGAGCTCGCGCATGTGGTCGAAGAGCTGCTGTCGGTGCTCGCTTTTGGCCATGTCGATGAAATCGACGACGATGATGCCTCCCATGTCGCGGAGCCTGAGCTGGCGCGCGATTTCCTCGCCGGCACGGAGGTTGACCTCGAGAGCGTTTGTCTCCTGGTCGGAGTCGGCCTTAGTGCGGTTGCCGGAGTTTACGTCGATAACGTGCAGAGCCTCGGTGTGTTCTATTATTATGTAAGCGCCGTTCTTAAAGGAGACCGTTTTGCCAAAAGACGACTTAATCTGTCGCGTGATGTTGAAATGGTCGAAAATCGGTTCTTTTTTGTCGTAGAACTTTACGATTTCCTTCTTGTCGGGGGCGATGAGGGTGACGTACTTGGCGATCTGCGCGAAGGTGTCGCGGTCGTTGACGTAGATGTTCTCGAAGGAGGGGTTGAAGATGTCGCGTAGCATGCCGACGACACGGCTCTCTTCCTCGAAGATGAGTGCCGGGCAAGTTGCGGGCCTGGCTTTCTCGACGGTTTCTTCCCAGCACTGGAGTAGAGTGCGGAGTTCGTGGTGAAGCTCGGCGGAGCCTTTTCCTTCCGCGGATGTGCGGATAATGACTCCGAAATTGCGTGGTTTGATGCTCTCGATGATGCGGCGGAGCCTGAGCTTTTCTTCGCCGGATTTGATTTTCTGCGAAACGGAAACCTTGTCGCAGAAAGGCTGGAGGACCATGAAACGGCCGGTGAAGGCTATTTCGGTGGAGAGTCTCGGGCCTTTTGAAGAGATTGGCTCCTTGACAATCTGTACCATGAGCTCACGCCCCGGGGCAAGCAGCTCGGTGATAGAGCCGTGCTTGTCGATGTCGGGGAGGAGCTTCATTTTGGAGACGGAAGGCACCGACTTCCTGTCTCCGTCGAGGAGCGACCGCATGAAGTCCGCATATGAAGCGAAGTGCGGACCCAAGTCAAGATAGTGGAGGAAAGCATCCTTCTCATAACCCACATTCACAAAGGCGGCATTCAGGCCGGGCATCAGTTTCTTGACTTTCGCCAGGTATATGTCGCCCACGGCATAGGCGAGGTTCCGCGATTCTTTCTGAAGCGACACGAGCCGCGAGTCTTCAAGAAGCGCGAAGGACACTTCGTCTGCCTGTACGTCGACGATGAGTTCGCTTTTCATACTTCGTGGGGGAGGTGGGGGTGAATGATGGTATTGAAGAGATGGATGTCGGTCAGGCCGGTGAGGGGCGGGGACTTAAAAACACAAAGAACAAACAACCCGGGAGCAGGAGGGGAGGGGGCGGAACGCTTGGGTTTTGGACCGGGCGTTCAGGACCTGCCGCATGGTGGCGGAGATTTTACTCCGTCCGAGGGTCTGTTGTTCTTTGTATTGCTTTGCGAGCTTATGCCTCGCAAAAAAATGCTGTCCCGGACAAGAATTGTCGTCACCGGGGAGAAGCGGCCAAAGAGGCTTACTTCTTCTTGTGACGGTTCTTTCTGAGACGTTTTTTGCGTTTGTGCGTGGCCATCTTGTGGCCTTTTCTTTTCTTACCGCTGGGCATTGCTGTCTTTGTTTAAGTGGTTAATGAATAGGTGTATTTTGCGTTACACAGTTTTGCGACTGCAAATATCGTGATTTTTTTTGATATTATCACCATTTCAGGCGCATTTTGTGGATTTTTTAGATTTCTACCGGTCGATGCGCTTGATGAGGTTGTAGGCGGGGATTATTCCGAGTTCTCCCGCGCGGCTGAGGTCGGCTATGCCGTCGTCCCTTCGCCCGAGGCGGAGCTCGATGTATCCGCGGTTGTAGTATGCCTCGCCGAAGTCGGGCTTGATTGCTACTGCCTTTGAGAACGCTTCGAGGGCTTTTTCGGGCCGGCTGCTTTCGAAGAGGACGTACCCGAGGTTGTACCATGCGACTGCCATTTCCGGCGACAGCCTGAGTGCCTGCCCGAGGTCGGCGGCGATGTCGTCGAGCGCCTTCATGCGCAGGCTTTCGCGGATTGCGGCGTCGTTTCCTCCGGGAGCGTCGGCGCCGGGGGCCTCGACGGCGAGCCGCTCGTGGCGGGCCTGAGCGCGCATGAGGTAGCCTACGGCGAAGTCGGGAGTGAGCGCGAGGCCGCGCTCGATGTCCTTTTCGGCGGAGGCGTAGTCGCGCACGGTCATGAAATCCATTGCGCGTCCGAAGTAGTCCACGGCTCTGGGCCGGTGGTCGGCGAGGTATGAGTTATAGTAGTCGATGCTCTGGAAATGTCGCGCCACGGTGGCTTCGTCGAGGGTGGGGATGGCGTTAGTCACCACCACGAGGAAGCGGAGCGCGCGGGTGGAGTTCAGTTCGTCGACCTCCTTGATATAATATGTGTTGCTGCGTAGTTCCGTGGGGGAGTTGTAGTAGCTGAGGAGCATCATGGGCTCGAGCTCGATATTCTGGTTCCGGTCCTGAACGCGTCCGCGGATAGCCGTGTTGTTGTATTCCTCGCGGAAGTCGGCGGTGTTGTCGACGGTGAGGAGTGAGGCGAATTTCCGGGCTGTGGCCTGGTCGGTCGGGGAGTCTTCCTTTCCGGAGCTCTGTGCGTCGGGTTGCGCGGATGGAGAGGCGGCGGTGTAGTCGGCGTATTTTCCGGGAGTCAGCGAGCGTGATGCCGCTTCGGCGGCGCGGTAGTCGGCTTCGGCGGCTTTCAGTTCTCCTCGCGTGCGGTGGAGCCGGCTGCGGAGATACAGGGCGCCTGGGAAATCGGGGAATTCCTCGTGGACTCTGGTGATGTCGGCGATTGCGGCCGCGGTGTTGCCCTTGGCCTCGTGGATTATGGCGCGGTTGTAGAGTGCGCGGTAGTCGTCGGGGTTGAGGCTTAGCACACGGTTGAAGTCTTCGAGGGCGAGGTCGTTGGCGCTGACTTCGGTCAGGAGCAGACCGCGGTTGAAGAGGGCCGCGGGATTGAGGGGGTCGAGGGAGAGGGCGTAGTCGTAGTCGGCCATAGCGCCTTTGTAGTCGTCCTGGTTGTAGCGGAGGAAGGCGCGGTTGATGTATAGGCCGGCGGAGTGGGGCTGGAGCTTGATTGCGTGGTCGATGTCGTCTTCGGCTGCGGCGTAGTCCTTGTGGGAGTTGATGGCGATGTCAGCGCGCAGGATGTATGCGTTGAGCGCGTTTTTGTTGAGACTCAGGGCTTTTTCTATGTCATCGAGGGCGGCTACGGTGTCCTTTCGCTCGAGGCGGAGCCGGGCTCTGCCGAGGTATGCGTTGTCGAAGCCGGGATAGTGCCGGGTGAGCTCGGCGAATGTTGCCTCGGCGCCGTCGTAGTCCTTGATACCGCTCTGAGCGAGGGCTTTGTTGAACAGGAGCATGCGGTTGTGCGGGAGGAGGCGCAGGGCCTCGTCGTAGTCGGCGATGGCCTCGCGGTCCTTTCCGAGGTTTTGTCGGGCGACGCCCCGCGCTTCCCAGGCGTCGGTAAGGAAGGGATTCAGCTCGATGGCGCGGGATGCGTCGGCCTCGGCGCCGCGGTAGTCCTCGAGATTGATTTTCGCTACGGCGCGGTAGAAGTAAGGCTGGGCGAGATAAGGCTTGGCGGCTATGGCCTGATTGAAGTATTGGATGGAAAGCATATAGTCCTCGAAATAGAGGGCGTTCCGTCCAATCTGCACAACCTGGTCGGTGTTGATCTGGGCCGGGGCTTCCGGGGAGAGGAGCGCCGCAAGGAGGAATGCGGCGAGGCGGAGAAATCCTTTTATGGTCTTGTTGAGTCTGTTCACGGATGCAAAGTTAGTGAAAAATTCCCCTCGGCGCGCGACAATGGCGAATAAATAATTTGTAAATTCGGGGAATTATTGCTATTTTTGCCCCAAGTTAGCGGCGCAGGGGAATCTGCGCCCCGTCGGTGCGCCCGGAACGGCGCCCGAAAGCCGGACCTGATACCAAAAAAACAATTATACACTACCCCAAAAGTAGATAAAATGGCAGAAAAGAAAGAAAAATTGTTCGACATGTTCCCCGGCACAAGCTATGAGGAATGGCGGGCAAAGGTTGAAACCGACCTCAAGGGCGCGGATTTCAACAAAAAACTTGTTTGGCGCACCAACGAGGGCTTCAACGTAGAGCCCGTCTACCGCGCCGAGGACATCGCAAACCTGAAGACTACGGAAAGCCTGCCCGGCGAATTTCCCTATGTCCGCGGCACGCGCCGGGACAACGAGTGGCTCCACCGTCAGGAAATCATCGCCGACACCCCCGAAGAGGCCAACGCCATAGCGCTCGACGTCCTCAACAAGGGCATCAACTCCCTGGGCTTCAAGGTTGCCGACGCTGCGGACATCCCCGTTCTCCTGAAGGGCATCACCCTCTCGGCCGTCGAAATCAACATCTCCTGCTGCATGAGCAAGGTCATGGACGTGGCCAAGGCTCTTGTCGCCTACATCCGCGGGCAGAAGGCCGAGGACAGCTTCACGGGCTCCATCGACTTCAATCCGCTCCGCAAAGCCTTTAAAAAGGGCGCTGAAATCGACCCGAAGGCAGTGACGGCCTCGGCGCTCGAGATGCTCGACATCGTGGCTCCCGTTCCGGCCCTGCGCTGTCTGGCCGTCGATTCCCTGATGCTCGGCAACGCCGGAGCGTTCATCTATCAGGAACTCGGCTACGCCATGAGCTGGGGCGCCGCCTGGATGACCTCGCTCACCGAGGCCGGCCGTAGCGCAGACGAAGTGGCGCGCCGCATCAAGTTCAATATGTGTATCAGCTCGAATTTCTTCATGGAAATCGCCAAGTTCCGCGCCGCCCGCATGCTCTGGGCCCAGATTGTAGAGCTCTACAAGGGCGGCAAGGAAGCCGCGAAGATGCACACTCACGCCGTGACCTCGCGCTTCAACCAGACCATATACGACGCCCACGTCAATCTCCTTCGCTCGCAGACGGAGGCCTTCTCGGCCGCCGTGGCCGGCGTGGACTCGATGACCGTGACGCCCTTCGATGTTCCCTACCAGCGCCCGGACGCCTTCAGCGAGCGCATCGCCCGCAACCAGCAGTTCCTCCTTAAGGAGGAGAGCCACCTCGACAAGGTCGTTGACCCTGCCGGCGGTTCCTACTATGTGGAGACCCTCACCGTGTCCATCGCCCGCGAGGCCTGGAAGCTTTTCCTCGAGACCGAGGATAAGGGCGGCTTCTTCGCCGCCGTGGCCGCCGGAGCCGTTCAGGACGCCGTCAACGCTTCCTGCGAGAAGCGCCATCAGGATGTGGCCCGCCGCAAGGAAATCCTTCTCGGCACGAACCAGTACCCCAACCTCAACGAGAAGGCCGCCGACAAAATCAAGACCTCGGGCTGCTGCACATGCTGCTGCGGCGGCAAGGAAGAGAAAGGCGAGCACGCCCTCTCGGGCCGTCGCGCCGCCACGGACTTCGAGGCTCTGCGCCTCGCCACCGAGGCCTCGGCACACCGCCCCAAGGTGTTCATGCTCACCATCGGCAATCTGGCCATGCGTCTGGCACGCGCCCAGTTCTCGTCGAACTTCTTCGGCTGCGCAGGATATGAGATTATCGACAACCTCGGCTTCAACACCGTGGAAGAAGGCATAGCCGCCGCCCTCGACAAGAAGGCCGACGTCGTGGTGCTGTGCTCCTCCGACGACGAGTACGCAACCCTCGCTCCCGAGGCCTTCAAGGCTCTCGACGGGCACGCGGAATTTGTAGTCGCCGGCGCTCCGGCCTGCATGGAAGACCTTCAGAAGGAGGGCATCACCAACTTCATCCATGTACGCTGCAACGTGCTCGACACACTCCGCGCCTTCAATGCCAAACTTCTCAAATAATCATTCCCCGTATTCATAACCCATGAAACCCGATTTCAAATCAATTGATATAACCGCCGACGCTTTCGGCGCCCAGCCGGCAGCCGCCGTCGCCGCCACGGAGAATGACTGGCTTACCCCCGAACTCATTCCCGTAAAACCCGTTTATACGAAGGAGGACCTTCAGGGCCTCGAGCACCTCGACTACATGTCGGGTATTCCTCCCTTCCTCCGCGGCCCGTACAGCGCGATGTATCCCCTCCGTCCCTGGACCATCCGCCAGTACGCCGGATTCTCCACCGCCGCCGAGTCCAACGCCTTCTACCGCCGCAACCTCGCGTCGGGCCAGAAGGGCCTGTCTGTGGCCTTCGACCTTGCCACGCACCGAGGCTATGATGCCGACCATCCCCGCGTGGTGGGCGACGTCGGCAAGGCCGGTGTGTCGATCTGCTCGCTCGACGACATGAAGGTGCTCTTCGACGGCATTCCCCTGAACAAGATGTCCGTGTCCATGACCATGAACGGCGCCGTTCTTCCGGTTCTGGCCTTCTATATCAACGCAGGCCTCGAGCAGGGCGCGAAGCTCGACGAAATGGCCGGCACGATTCAGAACGACATCCTCAAGGAGTTTATGGTGCGCAACACCTACATCTATCCCCCGGAGTTCTCCATGCGCATCATTGCCGACATCTTCGAGTATACCTCGCAGAACATGCCGAAGTTCAACTCCATCTCCATCTCCGGCTACCACATGCAGGAGGCCGGCGCAACCTGCGACATCGAGCTGGCCTACACGCTCGCCGACGGTCTTGAGTACCTTCGCGCCGGCGTGAACGCGGGTATGGACATCGACGCCTTCGCTCCGCGCCTCTCCTTCTTCTGGGCCATCGGCATGAACTACTTCATGGAAGTGGCCAAGATGCGCGCCGCGCGTATGCTCTGGGCAAAGATCGTGAAGCAGTTCAACCCGAAGAACCCGAAGTCCCTCGCTCTCCGCACGCACTCGCAGACCTCGGGCTGGTCGCTCACCGAGCAGGATCCCTTCAACAACGTGGGCCGCACGTGCATCGAGGCCATGGGCGCTGTACTCGGCCACACACAGAGCCTCCACACCAACGCTCTCGACGAGGCCATCGCCCTCCCGACGGATTTCTCCGCCCGTATCGCGCGCAACACGCAGATATATATTCAGGAGGAGACTCAGGTGACCCGCGCCATCGATCCCTGGGGCGGCTCCTACTACGTGGAGGCCCTTACGGACGAAATCGCACACCGCGCCTGGGAGCACATCCAGGAAATCGAGAAGCTCGGCGGCATGGCCAAGGCCATCGAGACCGGACTTCCCAAGATGCGCATCGAGGAAGCGGCAGCCCGCACCCAGGCCCGCATCGACTCCGGCCGTCAGACAATCGTCGGCATCAACAAGTACCGTCTCGAGCACGAGGATCCCATCGACATCCTCGAAATCGACAATACCGAAGTGCGCAAGGAGCAGATCGAGCGCCTCGACGAAGTCAAGGCCCACCGCGACGAAGCCAAGGTGAAGGAAGCTCTCGCTGCCATCACCGAATGCGTGCGCACGAAGAAGGGCAACCTCCTCGACCTCGCCGTGAAGGCCGCCGGCCTGCGAGCCACCCTCGGGGAAATCTCCGACGCCTGCGAGGAAGTCGTGGGCCGTTATAAAGCAGTAATCAGAACCATTTCAGGCGTGTACAGCAACGAAACCAAGAACGATCCCGAATTCGCCAAGGCACAGGAAATGTGCGCTGAATTCGCCAAGCGCGAGGGCCGTCAGCCCCGCATCATGATTGCGAAAATGGGTCAGGACGGCCATGACCGCGGTGCCAAGGTCGTAGCCACAGGCTACGCCGACTGCGGCTTCGACGTCGACATGGGCCCGCTCTTCCAGACTCCCGCCGAGGCTGCCCGCCAGGCCGTGGAGAACGACGTCCACATCCTCGGCGTCTCTTCCCTCGCCGCAGGCCACAAGACCCTCATCCCCCAGGTTATCGAAGAGCTCCGCAAGCTCGGCCGCGAGGACATCCTCGTTACCGCCGGCGGCGTCATTCCCGCCCAGGACTACGATTTCCTCTACAAGGCAGGCGTCTGCGCCATCTTCGGCCCCGGCACGCGCATTCCCGACTCGGCCATCAAGATGCTCGAAATCCTCGAGCAGACGCGCTAAGGCTGACGTCCGCTCAAATTCTCTTTTATCCGCCGCTCCGGTTTTGCCGGGGCGGCGATTTTTTCTACTGTCCGGCAAACCTTTTTTCGACAAGTCTTGTTATAAATGTACAAAAAGCGCCAAGCAACGCATCAACTAACATATAACATTCATCCACCATTTAAAAAAGATTGTCATGAAAAGAATAGCATTGTTCCTCGCAGTCGCTCTCGCTTCCGTGGGCGTATTCGCACAGAACCTAAACAAAAATGAGCTGCGTCAGCTCCAGGCTTTCCTTAACCAGCCCGCAAAGGAAGCCGCAACCAATGCCCAGGCCCTGAAAATCACTGACCTCAAGGCTCCCTCCACATGGGAAGGTGTCACCGTGGCCAACGGCCGCGTCACCGCTATCAAGTGGAACGACAAGAAACTCGCCGGCACGCTCGACCTCTCGGGCTTTACGGCTCTCCAGAGCGTGGACGTGTCTCGCAACGCCCTCACGTCGCTGACCGTTGCCAACGACGGCGCCCTCACCGAACTCAACGCCTCCCGCAACCGCATCACCGACGTGACCCTCACCGGCTGCGGCGCTCTCGTGAAACTCCAGCTCAACAACAACCGCATCACAGAGTTCAGTCTTTCCGACGTGCCCTTCATCAAGACCATCACCGTGGCCTCCAACTATCTCGCCGCCCTCGACCTCTCGGCTTCTTCCACGCTTGAATACCTCAACTGCCAGAGCAACCATCTGGAGTCGCTGACCGTAGCCGACTGCACGGCACTGAAGACCCTCTACTGCGGCTACAACAAGCTCACGAGCCTCAACCTCTCGGGTGTGACCGCGCTCCAGAACCTCAACTGCGACGACAACAACATCAGCAACCTCATCGTCTCGGGTCTGCCCTCGCTCAGCACCTTCATCTGCTCAGACAACAACATGAAGCGGCTCGGCGTCCGCGACTGCAAAAACCTTCTCGACCTTGTCTGCTCATACAACAACCTGACGACCCTTTCGGTCGAACAGTGCCCGCAGCTGCTTTTCGTCGACTGCTCCTACAATGACCTCGAGACTCTGAACCTCTCCAACCAGACCTTCCTCCAGCGTCTGCTCTGCAACAACAACCAGCTGTTCAGCCTCGATGTTTCCTTCGACCAGAACCTCGTCTACATCAACTGCCGCTACAACAACATCGTCAACTTCCAGAATGTGGCCACTCCCGCACTCCGCATGGTAGCCGGCGAATACAACTGGTAATTCTTTCGACAAATATACCGCGAATCCGGGCCCGTTCTTTCGGGTCCGGGTATTTTTTTGTACTTTTGTACGGAATTCAAATTACTCTATTATGGCAAGTATTCTTCGCGAAGGTGTCCCCGTGGGTCTGTGCAGCGACCACGCCGGATACGAACTCAAGTGCATGATTGAAGGCTATCTCGAGAGCCGCGGCATCCCCTACAAGGATTTTGGAACTTATTCCGCCGAGTCCTGCGACTATCCGGACTACGCGCATCCCTGCGCCGTGGCCGTAGAGAACGGCCTGGCTTATCCGGGAATCGCGCTTTGCGGCAGCGGGAACGGTATTGGCATGACGCTCAACAAGCATCAGGGCATCCGTGCGGCCCACTGCTGGCTGCCCGAGCTGGCGCGTCTGGCCCGCGAGCACAATGACGCCAATGTGCTGGTAATGCCCGCACGATTCATCGCCCCCGAGCTCGCCCTCGAGCTTGTGGACATTTTCCTCGACACTCAGTTCGAGGGCGGACGCCACGAGCGCAGGGTCGAAAAGATTCCTGTCGATTTCAAGAAGGTATGATTCTCGTCGCGCCCGATAAGTTCAAGGGCACGATGACTGCGCGTGAGGCGGCCGAGGCCATTGAACGCGGACTCCGCAGGGGCGGCGTCACCGACACCGTGCTGCTCCGGCCCATGGCCGACGGCGGCGAGGGAACGCCCGGAATTCTCTATGCCGAGGCTATCGCGGGCGAGCCGGGAGTCTACGCTCTTCCCGACGGCGACTCTGCTCTCGTCATGAGTTGCGAGCTCTGCGGGCAGGGACTGAAGGACATACCTCCGGCCGACCGCTCTTCCCGTACGCTTGGTGAGGCAGTCCGTCGGCTCGGCGACAGATTCGACACCGTATATATAGGTATAGGCGGAACGCTGACGGTCGACGCGGGGCTCGGTTTCCTGCAAGGACTCGGCTTTACGGTCCGCGACGCCTCCGGGACGGCCTTTACGGAGGCCGTGACGCCACGACTCATAGCCTCTCGCGGGCTCTCGGAAGCAGTTGCTCCGGAAGAGTCTTTTCCGGAGATAATCGGCCTCTGCGATGTAGCGTGCCCCCTTGTCCCGAAGCGTTGCTGTCCCGTGTCGGCCATAGATTTCGCCGCTCAGAAAGGCTTTGTCGGCGATGAGCTTCAGGCGATGGCCCGTAAGGTAATATCCGAGGCCGAGGATTGCCTCCTCTCCCCGACGGCGGCATTCGGCGGAGCGGGCGGGGGCCTCGGCTTTGCCGTGGGGCTCGTCCCCGGAGCAAGATGTACCCTCGGGGCCGATTATGTCCTTCAGCTCATGGACTATTGTTTCGAGGAAGCCTCGCTTGTCATTACGGGCGAGGGATGCATCGATTCCCAGACTGGCGCGGGCAAGGTTGTGGACGCCGTGTGGCGAGCGGCACGGAAGCGGAATGTGCCTTTCCTTGCCGTCGGCGGGGTGGTGAAGGGCGAGAGTCCGTATCCGCATGTTCTCGCCTGTCAGGGGTCCGACAAGCCGCTTCCCTCCCCGCAGAAGGCATCCGAAATTCTCGAGAAAAGCGTTGAAAAATGGGCCAGCGCAAATTTGGCGGACTGAGAAATTTTTACGATATTTGCACCGTTGAATTTAAAACTTCAAATTATGCTGAATCCGAAAACCCAAGACGCTCTCAATGAGCAGATTAACGCCGAATTCTGGTCGGCTTATCTTTACCTTTCGATGGCCATGCACTTCGAGAGCGAAGGGAACGCAGGCATCGCCAACTGGTTCCGCGTACAGTTCAAGGAAGAACAGGCACATGCCGAAATCTTCATCAACTACGTGGTAAGCCGCGGCGGTCGTGTTGTCCTCAAGCCCATCGCCGAAGTACCCTCCGAGTGGGCTTCGCCCCTCGCCGCCTTCGAGCACACCCTCGAACACGAGCAGAAGGTCACGGCAATGATCAACGCCCTCTACGCCCTGGCTGAAGAACACCACGACTACGCCACCCGCGGCAAGCTCGACTGGTTCGTCTCCGAGCAGGTTGAGGAAGAGGAGACCGCTCAGGGCCTCATCGACCGCCTCAAGCTCACCGGCGACAACGGTCTCGCGCTCTATATGCTCGACTCCGAACTCGCCGCCCGCGTTTACAACGCCCCCGCACCTCTCCAGAACGCCTGAGAAAAAATGACTGCTAACGGCTGCCACCCGTCAACTTTCCGGATGGCAGCCGTGTTTTATTTATGTATTTCAATCTGAAATTTTGAAAGTACGAAAAAAATTCGTAACTTTGTACACTTCATATAAATTCATAACTATTCCACAACAAAAAAACATCGCTGAGACTACCTTAAGGCACAACAAACACTTCACACCAAACCCGCACACGGACACCGAGGCCGGGAGGCCTTCCGTATAGATTCCAACCTCGCGCCGGCATCACCCGCTAAACTCTCTCGACATCTAATCTCCGGCGCCTCCGTCAATCTCATTCAATATAGAAAAACAAAAGCTCGGAAATATGGAAAATTCCAATGAAAAAAAGCCCAAACGCCCGCGTATCGGCCAGGGCTTCATTCCTGAAAACAACGATCGTCCCCGCTACGACCGTCCCTATGAAAACCGCCCGCGGCCTGACGGCGCCGACGCCCCGCGCAACGATGCGCAGGATTACGATGGCGATGGCGACAACGCCCGTTTCGGCGCCCCTCGCGCTTACCAGCGTCCTTATCAGCCTCAGGCCCGCAACAACTATCAGCGTAACAACGGCGGCTACAACCGTCAGCCCAACAACGGCGGTGCCCCTTATCAGCGCCCATACAATCCCAACTACCAGCGTCCGCAGGCTGTCGATGAAAACGGCGAGCCTCAGGAGGGCGCCAACCAGTATCAGCGTCCATATAATTCCGGCTATCAGCGTCCCCAGCGTCAGCAGGGCTACGGCCAGCAACGCCAGTACAACAACGGCGACAGGCAGGGTTACGGCCAGCAGCGCCCGTATAACAACGGTCCCCGCCAGCAGGGCTACGGTCAGCAGCGCCAGTACAACAATAACGGGCCCCGTCAGCAGGGCTACGGCAACAACGCACCGCGTCAGCAGGGCGGCGCCTTTCCCGCGCGCGGCAAGAGCTTCACGCCCCGGCCCAAGCGCATCGAGTACGAGATGCCCATTCCGGATCCCAACGAGCAGATGCGCCTCAACAAGTTCATGAGCAATTCCGGCATTTGCTCCCGCCGCGAGGCCGACGAGTTCATCCAGCAGGGTCTCGTGAAGGTCAACGGTCAGGTCGTCACCGAGCTCGGCACGAAAATCAGCCACTCCGACGTCGTGGAGTACGACGACAAGGTCGTGACCATGCAGAGCAAGTGCTACATTCTTCTCAACAAGCCCAAGGACTGTGTGACGACCTCCGATGACCCCAACGGCCGCACCACGGTACTCGACCTCGTCAAGGGCGCATGCCCCGAGCGAATCTATCCCGTAGGCCGTCTCGACCGCAATACCACCGGCGTCCTTCTTCTCACCAACGACGGCGACCTCGCCTCGAAGCTGACCCATCCCAAATTCGTGAAGAAGAAAATCTACCATGTGTGGTGCGACCGCGACATCGCCGAGGAGGACATGCAGCGCATCGCCGACGGCATCGAGCTCGAGGACGGACCCATCCACGCCGACGCCATCAGCTACGCCACCGAGACCGACCGCAATCAGGCCGGAATCGAAATCCACCCGGGCCGCAA
>ERZ808037.171-NODE-171-length-70601-cov-14.737394_pt1 | contig 70601 bp, 64 predicted proteins | sample MGYA00380190_ERZ808037 | MGnify/ENA primary metagenome ERZ808037 (study PRJEB31490, sample SAMN06133399) | mouse gut metagenome | isolation source: J9 | host: mice | place: China: Chengdu | collected 2015-05 ... | reverse complement strand
GCGCCGCCCAGGCCCACGCAGCCGCACTGGCGCACCGCCTCCACAAAGCTGTCCTTGTCGGTGACCACGGGGGGCTTGACGCCCTCCCACACGGTCTGCTGGCCGTCGGTCTCGATGACCACCACGGTGTCGAACCGGCCGTTGGCGCTGACAATCTCATCCAGCCGCTTCACCTTGCCGGACACGCCGGAGTAGATGGGGGCGGACATGAAGCCCCCCGCCTCCGCGATCATCTGGCCCACCTTCACCTCATCCCCCGGCTTGACCACAGGCTTGGCCGGGGCGCCGATGTTCATGGACATGGGCACCGTGATCACCGGAGGCACCGGCAGGCGCACCGGAACGCGGTCCACCGTGTTTTTTCTGTGGGGCGCATGGATGCCATGCAATTTGCCACTGAACACAATGTCTCCTCCTTCAGTTTGTTTCTGCTTCTCCCCCTGTGCCCCGCGGACCCGCGGCGGCGCGGGGGAACTGACGGCGCGTCTGCCCTCCGCCACGGAGTGGGGGCGCGCCAGGTCATGCAGAAACATTATATCACGTTCTGTATCAAACGCAAGGAAAATTGTGCGGAATGCTCCGCTAAAACTTGCCAAAAACTTAACAAGGCCATTTGTCCCTTGAATTCCCGCAGCCCATGTGGTAAAATAACCGTAATCGCCTATTTGACCCGCTTTCACAAAAATAGAAGTGTTTTTTGAGGGCAGTAGATCATATTGGAGGGACCCCCCATGAAAATTTCCACAAAGGGGCGCTACGCCCTTCGCCTGATGGTGGATATTGCCCAGCACGTGCAGGAGGGCCCCGTCTCCCTGCGGGACGTGGCCCGGCGGCAGCAGCTCAGCGACAAGTACCTGGAGCAGATCGTCACTCCCCTGGCCCGGGCCGGGCTGGTGCGCTCCGTCCGGGGGGCGGGGGGCGGCTACCTCCTCACCCGCAGCCCGGAGGAGTACTCCGTGGGCGACATTCTCCGCCCCCTGGAGGGCGACCTGGCCCCGGTGGAGTGCGCCACCGACGACTGCTACTGCGAGCACAGCTGCGACTGCGTCACGGTGGAGCTGTGGCAGGACATCCACAAGGCGGTGTCGGCGGTGGTGGACCACACCACCCTGGCCGACCTGGTGGAGCGGCAGCGGGGCCGCCAGTGCCGGGGGGAGCCGTCGGCCTGCCCGTGAGCCCCGCCGGGGAGACAGCATTTACCATCCGCGCCCCAGGCGCCGGCTCTGCCAGGCGTCTGAGCCGCCCCGCAACTATGTTACATTGAGAGGAACTACCGTATGGAGATCAACGGCACGCAGGTGCAAGAGCTTTACTATTACAAGGACATGGGCCTGTCCGAGGCCACCATGAAGGCGCTGGACAAGAAGGGCTTCACCCAGGCCACCCCCATCCAGGGCGGGGCCATCCCCTATTTTATGGACTGGAAGGACGTGGTGGCCAAGGCCCCCACCGGCACCGGAAAGACCTTCGCCTTCGGCATCCCCATGGTGGAGCACATCGACCCGGACTCCAGCGACGTCCAGGCCCTGATCCTGGCCCCCACCCGGGAGCTGGCCATCCAGATCCGGGACGAGCTGCGGGACCTGTGCGCCTTCCGGGAGGGGGTGCGCACCGTGTGCCTCTACGGCGGCCAGCCCATTGAAAAGCAGCTTACCCAGCTGAAGAGCAGGCCCCAGATCGTGGTGGCCACCCCCGGGCGGCTGATGGACCACATGAAGCGGCGCACCGTCCGCCTGGACAAGGTGCAGACCGTGGTGCTGGACGAGGCGGACCGGATGCTGGACATGGGCTTCATTCAGGACGTCACCCGGATCCTGGATAAAATGCCCCACCGCCGCAACCTGGGGTTATTTTCCGCCACAATATCACGGGAAGTTATGGATATCTCCTGGGTGTACCAGCGGGACCCGGCGGAGATCACCGTCCGCCCGGTGGAGGAGAACCGCCCGGATATCCAGCAGTACGCCATTGAGCTGATGGGCCGGGAGCAAAAGCTGGACACCATGGTGGCCCTGGTGGAGAACGGGGGCTACGACCGGGCCATCGCCTTCTGCAACACAAAAAACATGACCGACCGCCTGGCCGGCCTGCTGAAAATGCGGGGCATCTCCTGCGAGGCCATCCACGGCGACATCCCCCAGCGGGAGCGGGAGCGCACCCTCCAGCGGTTCAAAGAGGGCAAGCTGCGGGTGCTGGTGGCCACCGACGTGGCCGCCCGGGGGCTGGACATCGACGACGTGGACGCGGTGTTCAACTACGACGTGCCTGACGAGCAGGAGTACTATATCCACCGCATCGGCCGCACCGGCCGGGCCCGGAAGCACGGCGTGGCCTACACCCTGATGGCGTCGGTCACCGAATCGGTGAAAATGCGGGACATCGCCCGGAATACCAAGGCGGAAATCCAGCTGCTGAAGTACGACAAGGACGGCTGCCTCATGCTGGTGGACCAGGAAAAATGATTGAACGGACCGGGGGATCGGAGCTTTATCCCTCGGTCCGTTTGCAAAGGAGGGGCTTTTTTATGAACATTTGCGTTTTGGCCGTGGGCGACGTGGTGGGAGACGCCGGGGTGGACTTCCTGGCCCGCCGCCTGCCCGCCCTGCGCAGGCTCCACGGCGTCCACTTCACCGTGGTGTGCGGAGAGAACGCCGCCTGCGACGGCCTGCTCCCCGCACAGGCGGACGCCATCTTTTCCGCCGGGGCGGATGTGATTACCATGGGGAATCACACCTGGGATAAACGCCAGATTGTAGACTATATGGGCCGCAGTCCCTACATCATCCGGCCCGCCAACTACACCGCCCGGGCCCCCGGCCGGGGCTGGGGGGTGTTCGACGGCCCCCGGGGCCTGCGCATCCGGGTGGTGAATCTCATCGGCCGGGTGGAGATGAACCCCAATTTCGACAACCCCTTCACCAAAATGGACGAAATTTTGAAGGGGGACGCCGCCGACCTGACCCTGGTGGACTTCCACGCCGAGGCCACCAGCGAGAAGGGGGCCATGGCCTGGTACCTGGACGGGCGGGTACAGGCCCTGTGGGGCACCCACACCCACGTGCCCACCGCCGACTGCCAGGTGCTGCCCCAGGGGCTGGGCTTTGTCACCGACCTGGGCCTCACCGGCCCCTGCCAATCGGTGATCGGGGTCAAGCCGGAGCAGGCCATCAACCGCTTCCTGGGGGGACTGCCCCAGCGGTTCCAGCCCGCCCCCGGACCCTGCCGGATGGGGGCGGTGCTCTTCGAGATTGATTCCGAGACCAAGCGGTGCCTGTCCGTCCAGCGGGTGGACGTCTCCTGACGAGACCTGCGGAGCCGCCCGCCCATTTCGCTCCCCTCTGCCTAGGTGCTGTATGCCGGTAAAAGACCCGTCGTATGGGTATGTTGACATTTTTCAAACAAGCCCTATTCCTGCGGGCGGACACGGTCCGCCCTGCCATGAAATGATGTGATTTGATGAAATTGCTCCACGCCGCCGATTTTCACTTGGATTCCCCTTTGGCCGGCCTGTCCCCGGCGCAGGGCGCCCTGCGCCGCCGGGAGCTGCGGGAGATCCCCACCCGGCTGGCCGCCCTGGCCCGGGAGGAGCGGGTGGACCTGGTCCTCCTCCCCGGCGACCTGCTGGACGGGGAGCGGGTGTATCCCGAGACCCTCCGGGCGCTGGCCCAGGCCCTGGCCGGTCTGGCCGTTCCGGTGTTCATCGCCCCGGGGAACCACGACTATTTTCACGGGAAATCCCCCTACGCCGGGGGGCTCTGGCCTGACAATGTACATATCTTTACACAGCCCGATTTACAGGCGGTGGAGCTCCCCGCGCTCCGCTGCGCTGTGCATGGCTGCGCCTTTACAGCCCCCCACCGGGAGGACGATCCGCTGGCGGGCTTTTCCGCCCCGAACGACGGAATGCTCCACCTGCTCTGCCTCCACGGCGAGGTGGGCCGGTCAGGGCGCTACGCCCCCATCGACCCGGATTCCCTGGAGAAAAGCGGCGCGGCCTACGCCGCCCTGGGCCACATCCATGCCGCCGGCAGCGGCCGGGCGGGCAAAACCCTGTGGGCCTACCCCGGCTGTCCCGAGGGGAGGGGCTTCGACGAGCTGGGCCCCAAAGGAGCGCTCATTGTGTCCTTTGACGAGCCCGCCCGGCTGGCCGCCGCCGCGCGGTTCGTCCCCCTCTGCCAGCGTCAGTACCGCATAGAGCCTGTGGAGGTCAATTCCTTTACAGATGCGCTTCCTCAGGGGGAGAGCCCCGATCTGGTCCGCTTCCTGCTCGCCGGGGAGTGCCCCCTGGCCCCGGACCTGGCGGCCCTGGCCGCGCAGGCCGCCCCCCACTTCTTCCATGTGGAGCTCCGGGACCAGACCACCCTGCCCCAAAACCTGTGGGCCCGGGCGGACGAGGACACCCTCACCGGGCTGTTCCTGCGGGAGATGCTGGCCCAGCTGGAGGGCGCGGAGGGCGAGGCGCGGGACAAGCTCCTGCTGGCCGCCCGGTTCGGGCTGGCGGCGCTGGAGGGAGGGGAGGACATCCGGCCATGAGAATCAAAAAGCTGACCGCCGCCTTCGGCGCGCTGGACGGCGCGGTGCTGGAGCCCGGCCCGGGCCTCACCGTGATCACCGCCCCCAACGAGGCGGGCAAGTCCACCTGGGCGGGCTTCTGGAAGGCCATGCTCTACGGCATTGACACCCGAGAGCGGGACAAGACCGGCTTTCTGGCGGACAAGACCCGCTACCAGCCCTGGTCTGGGGCCCCCATGGCCGGGGAGGCCCAGGTGGAGTGGCAGGGGCAGGAGATCACCCTGCGCCGCTTCCCCACCCGCACCAACCCCTTGGGCGGCTTTGAGGCGGTGTACACCGCCTCCGGCGACCCGGTCCCCGGCCTCACCGCCGCCAGCGTGGGCGAGCAGCTCACCGGGGTGGGCCGGGAGGCGTACCTGCGCTCCGCCTTCGTGGGGCAGGGCGGGGCCGCCATCGGGTCCAGCCGGGAGCTGGAGGCCCGCATCGCCGCCCTGGCCACCTCCGGGGAGGAGGAAGTGGCCTATTCCGCCGTGGAGCGCACCTTAAAGGACTGGCGCAACCGCCGCCGGGCCAACCGGGCCAACGGCCTGATCCCCCAGCTGGAGGAGGAACGCGCCCAGCTGGACGTCACCCTCCAGGAGATGGAGCAGGCCCGCCGCCGGAGGGCAGAGGGGATCCAGGCGCTGAACCGCCTGGAGGAGGAGCAGCGGGCGCTTCGGGCCGACCTGGACATCTGGACCCGCATTGAGAAGCACGAGCTGAACCGCCGCTACGGCGAGGCATATGCGGAGTGGGAGCGGGCCAGGGAGGCGGTCCCGGAGGACAGGCCCCACCCCCTCTTCGGCACTATGTCCGGGGAGGAGGCGTGGGCCCTCGCCCAGGAGAAGCAGAAGGAGCGGGGCGCCGCCCTGGAGGAAAACCGCCGCCGGAAAGCCCGGCAGGCGGAGCTGGAAAAAAGCCGCAGCTTTCAATGGCGGATGGGGCAGCTGTGCGGCGGACTGGCTGCCGCTCTGCTGCTGACAGGTCTGCTGGGGCAAAATTGGCTGCTGGCCGTTTTAGCCGGCGCGGCGGCACTGATTGTCCTGGGCATCTCCTGGTCCCGTCAGAAAAGCACCCTGCGGCAAATCAATGAGCTGGCCCTCCTTTCCGTCCCAGAGGATGAAGACTGGCTGGCCCAGGCCGCCGAGTACCGGGAATCACTGGCCCAGGCCGCTCAGGCCCAGGCGGCGGCAGACGCCGCCCGCCGCCGGGCAGACGACCTGGCCGCCCAGGGGGGCCGGCTGTTCGACACCCTGGAGCTGCTCTATCCCCCCGCCCGGTCCAAGCAGGCCACCGCCGCCCGGCTGTCCGCAGCGGAGCGGGAGCTGGCCCAGGTCCGGGAGGCGCTGGCCCGGACGGAGGGCTCCCTGGCCCACATGGGCAGCCCCGAGGCGCTGGAGGACCGGCGGGGTGAGCTGGACGTCCAGCTCACCCGGCGGCTGGCGGAATACGACGCGCTGACCACCGCCCTGGATGCCCTGTCCGCCGCCAACGACACCCTGCGCCAGCGGTTCTCCCCGGCGCTGAACCGAAAGGCCGGGGAGCTGTTCACCGCCCTCACCGGGGGGCGCTGGAAGGGGCTCGCCCTGGCCCGGGACTTCTCCGCCCAGGCGCAGGCGGGGGGCGCCCTGCCCCGGCCCGCCCTGGCCCTGTCCACCGGCACGGCGGAGCAGCTGTACCTGGCCGTGCGGCTGGCCATCTGCTCCATGGCCGCCCCCCAGGCCCCCCTGGTGCTGGACGACACTCTGGCCTTTTTCGACGACGCCCGCTGTGCGCAGGCCCTGGACTGCCTCCAGGCCCTGGCCGGGGAGCGGCAGATTCTGCTCTTCACCTGCCACAGCCGGGAGGCGGCGTGGGCGGAGGACCGGGGCGTACCCGTCCTTCGCCTGTGAATCCCATTCCGTTTTGCGGAAGCAGCCTTGACCGCCGCCCTCCGCAAATACGCTCCCTGCGCATATCATGGGGCAGGGCAGACCGCCATCGGTCTGCCCTGCCCTTGATTTCTATTCGAAAGCCGCCGCTGAAATTCTTTTCTCCAACCCTTAAATATGCCGGTTTATGGGACTCTTCTTCAGGTATACTGATCTCAGAAATCAGAAGGAAGGGAGCTCCCACCATGTATGAAATTGAGTTTGTAAGAGGTCACGTGGAGGTCTATCTGGACGGCGTGTTCTGCTTTTCCGCCGACACCCGGGGCGAGGCGGAGCGGGAGATCAAAACCGCGGAGGCGTCTTGACGGACAGGCGCGCAAAAAACATCCCGCAGAGGATTCTGCGGGATGTCTCCTGTCCTATGAGGCCTCACCAACCGAAAAAGTAATTCCAGGGGAAGCCGCTGAAGGGGTTGTTGTTGAAATACTCGTCATCGCCATAGCCGCCGTAGGGATACTGCCCGCCATAATTGCCGCTGGCGGTGGGCTGGGCGGCGGGGTCTTGGGGGGCGGTCTGTCCGCCGGAGGCCTGGGTGTTGTTCTCCTGCTCATCAAAGACAATGGTCAGAGTGATTTCCTCCCCGGCGCGATATACCGTCAGCTGGGCGGCCTCCCCCGCCTTATAGTGGTTCTTTGCGGAGGACAGCTCGTTGACGGTGGCCACCTCGGTGTCCCCCAGCCTGGTGATGATGTCCCCCTGCTTCAGGCCGGCGGCCTGGGCGCAGGAGCCCTCCTCCACCGAGTTGACGTACACCCCGGCGGGCCAGCCGAACAGCTGCCGGTGCTGGTCCTCCACGGTGGCCACCTGTATGCCCATGCTGGGCCGGCCGGTGACATAACCGTACTGCATATAGTCGGTGATGATGCCGATGACGTCATTGATGGGGATGGCAAAGCCGATGCCCTCAATGGTGGCCTGGGAGGACTGGCCATTGTTGCTGAGCTTGGCGGAGGTGATGCCCACCACCCGGCCGTAGCTGTCAAAAAGGGGCCCGCCGGAGTTGCCGGAGTTGATGGTGCAGTCGGTCTGGATCATGTTCATCACGGTGCCGTCGCTCATGGTCACCGACCGGCCGGTGGCGGACACCGCGCCGGAGGTCATGGAGAAGGACAGGGTGCCCAGGGCGTTGCCGATGGTGCACACCGTCTCCCCCACCACCAGGTCGTCGGAATCGCCCAGCACCACCGGCTTCAGCCCGGTGATGCCGTCGATTTTCAGCACCGCCACGTCGTTGAGCTCCTCGCCGCCCACCAGCTTGGCGTCATAGGTCTCGCCGTTGTTCAGCGTGACCTTGATGGCGGTGGCCCCGTCGATGACGTGGTAGTTGGTGACGATGTAGCCGTCCTGGCTGATGATGAAGCCGGAGCCCGCGCCGGAGGTCTCATACTGGTAATAGCCCTGCCGCACGACGGCCTGGACCGAGATACACACGCTGGAGTCGGCGTAGGCGGCGTTGATCTCCGCCAGGCTCATGGGGGTCAGGCCGTCAACCTGCCTCACCTTCACGGCGGTAGGATCCACCTCGTTGCGGTAGATGGTGGTCTCCCCCTGGGGGGTGCTGGTCAGCGCGCTGTAGGCCGCCGCGCCCCCCACCCCTGCGCCGCCGCCCACCAGGGCACAGCACAGCACCAGGGCCACGATTTTCCCCGCGCCCCCCTTCTTCTTGGGGGGCTGGGGCGGCGGGGTAGGGGTCTGCCTGCCCTGCTCCCAGGGGTCGGAGGGCTGGACGCTGTAATTGTAGTGATACACGCCGTTGCTGTCAAAACCATTCTGATCGTTCATGGAACGTTCTCCTTTCCAATTCCGTGTATAAGAAAACTATGATCGCCGCCGGGGGCTGCTTGGTCGTGCCCCCTGCCGTTGAGCATAAGATACTACGCAATTATGTCAAAAGTATGTCATAGCCCCGAAATGATTTTGAACTTACGCTGAAAAAACGCTGAAAGCGGGGCCCACGCGGCGGGCCCGCCCTTCCCGCTCCTCTTTACTCCTCCTTCGGGCAGTCTCTCTTCCGCCCGGAGCGCAGGATGGCGTTGATGTCCGCGGCGGCCATGGCCAGGTCGTCCAGCACCGGCTGGAAGATACCCAGCTTGGTCAGGTTGATGCACACCAGCAGCAGCAGCGGCCCCACCACCATGCCCAGCACGCCCCCCACCTTCATCCCCACATAGATGCCCACCAGGGACAGGATGGGGGACAGGCCGGTCTGGTCGCCCAAAATTTTCGGCTCGGCGAACTGGCGGAACAGGGCGATCACCCCCCACACCGCCATCAGGGCGGCGGCCTCGCTGTACTGGCCCAGGATCATGTCCACCACCGCCCAGGGCACCATCACGGTGCCCGAGCCGATGATGGGGATGAAGTCCAGCACCGCCAGCCCGAAGGCCAGCAGCAGGCTGTAGGGCTGCCGCATCAGGAAAAAGCCGATGGACAGGATGAGGAACACCCCGGCGGACAAAATGAGCTGGCTTTTCACATAGCCGCCGAAGGCGCTCATAAAGATGTCCTTCACCGAGCGGCAGAAGTCTCGGGCCATGGCGGGCACCCGGTCGGTGAGCTCGAAGCGCAGCCGGGGGTAATCCCCGGTGATAAAATAGCTGGCCATGATGAACACCACCAGGGCCACGGCAAAGCCGGACAGGTTGGTGACCATGGAGGGGGCCTGCCCCGCCATCTGGGTGAGCCAGCCGGACAGGTCCAGCTCCTGGACCCAGCCCGCCAGGGTGCCGATCAGGTCCTCACTAGTGGTGATAACCCCCTGAGGCAGGATGCCGCCCAGCCCGGACAGCCAGCCCTCCACGCTGTTCACCACCCCCAGCACGCCGGACAGCAGCTCGTCCAGCAGGGACTGCCGGTTGTCGAACAGGGAGCGCACCTGGTCCACCGCCATCCAGCCCAGGCCGAACAGCACCCCCGCCACCACGGCGAACACCAGCACCACCAGAATCATGGTGATGACCTTTCGGGAGCCGTTGGTCCTGCGCTGGAGCCAGCGCACCGCCGGGTTCAGCCCCCAGGCCACCACCAGCGCAAACAAAAAGGGGCTGAGCAGGGAGGCCAGGGGCAGCGCCACCCAGATCATCAGCGCCGCTCCGCTCAGGGCCAGCACCCCCCGCAGACCCAGCCGGAGCCAGAGCTGCCCCCGCTGGTGCCAGGAAAGCTGTGTATGTTCCATACCGATCCCCCCGCAATTCATCTAGGGAAGGACTGATTCAATCGGCAGGAGCAGGCTTCGATGCCGCAGACGCATTGAATCAGTGCTTCCCTAAGGCTCCGCTGACTCCTCGTGCTTGCCGCACCTTCCTCAGCGGTTCCTTTGTAGTAGGCTATTATAAGACAGCGCTTTGCTCTTGACAACCCCAATTCTTTGGGCTAAACTAATCATTTAATAAAGTTTCAATGAACTGTAAAAGAACTGTAAAAATTTTGGGACCTGTTTTCCAGGCCTCGGCCCGGTCCCCCCAAAAGGAGTGTCCTCATATGGCGTCCAACCGCTTCCGCCGGGGCTACGTCCCCATCTTCCTGTCCTATTATAAGCCCCACCTCAAGCTGTTTATTCTAGATCTGTGCTGCGCCCTGGGCATTTCCCTGGTGGACCTGTCCTTCCCCTGGGCCTCCCGGCTGGCGCTGAACGAGCTGCTGCCCCAGAACCTGTTCGCCGCCTTCTTCACCGTCATGGCCCTGCTGCTGGCGGCCTACGCCCTGCGCTCGGTGATGTACTTCGTCGTCACCTACTGGGGCCACATGATGGGGGTGCGCATCGAGGCGGACATACGCCGGGACCTGTTCACCCATATGCAGGACCTGTCCTTCTCCTTCTACGACAAAAACCGCACCGGCCAGCTGATGAGCCGGGCCACCAACGACCTGTTCGAGATCACCGAGCTGGCCCACCACGGCCCGGAGGACCTGTTCATCTCCGCCGTCACCCTCATCGGCGCCTTCTGCATGATGCTGTCCATCCAGTGGAAGCTGGCCCTCATCGTGTTCGCCGTGGTGCCCATATTCGTGGTGTTCACCGTCATCCAGCGCCGGCGGATGGTCCAGGCCTCCGTGCGGGTAAAGCAGAATATGGCGGGCATCAACGGCCAGCTGGAATCGGCCATCTCCGGCATGCGCACCGCCAAGGCCTTCGCCAGCGAGGACCAGGAGACCGCCAAGTTCGAGCAGTCCAATGAACAGTTCAAAAAGGCCAAGCGGGACTCCTACCAGGCCATGGGCGTCTACCACGCGGGGCTGGAATTCGCCCTGCCAGCCATGAACGTGCTCACCGTGGCGGCGGGGGGCTTCTTCATCATGCGGGGGGAGATGGACTTTGTGGATCTGGTCACCTTCACCCTGTACATCTCCACCTTCCTCACCCCGGTGCGCAAGCTGGCCGCCTTCGTGGAGCAGTTCCTCAACGGCATGGCGGGCTTCAAGCGGTTTGTGGAGCTGATGCGGGTGGAGCCCGCCGTCCAGGACGCTCCGGATGCCCGGGAGATGGGCGAGGCCCGGGGCGACATCCTGGTGGAGGACGTGTCCTTCCACTATGAGGACGGCCCGGCGGTGCTGGACCATGTTTCCATCCACATCCCCCAGGGGGAGACGGTGGCTGTGGTGGGCCCCTCCGGCGGGGGCAAGTCCACCCTGTGCCAGCTCATACCCCGGTTCTACGACGTGACCGGGGGCCGCATTCTGGTGGACGGCCAGGACGTGCGGGGGGTGACCCAGCGCTCCCTGCGCCGGAGCATCGGCATTGTCCAGCAGGACGTGTTCCTCTTCGCCGGGACGGTGCTGGACAACATCCGCTACGGCAGGCCGGACGCCACCGAGGCGGAGGTCATTGAGGCGGCCAAGCGGGCGGAGATCTACGACGATATCATGGCCATGCCCAACGGCTTCCACACCTACGTGGGGGAGCGGGGGGTGATGCTGTCCGGCGGGCAGAAGCAGCGGGTGTCCATCGCCCGCATCTTCCTGAAAAACCCGCCCATCCTGATTCTGGACGAGGCCACCTCCGCCCTGGACTCCGTCACCGAGGCCCGGATTCAGTCCGCCTTTGACGAGCTGGCCCGCGGCCGCACCACCCTGATCATCGCCCACCGGCTGTCCACCATCCGCTCGGCCCACCGGATCATCGTGGTGGACGAAAACCACATTCTGGAGGAGGGCACCCATGAGGAGCTGCTGGCCAAGGGCGGGGAATACGCCCAGCTGTACAACGCCCAGAAACGGGTGGTATAAAAAGGAGTGTCTGCAATGAACGATTACGTGTCGGTCTTTCAGTACAAGAACAACGTGGGGATATCCTTTGACGTGGAGGCGGAAAAGCCCTTCCATGTGGGGGAGCAGATGAACGCCGCCCACGAGATGGCCTACATGAACGGCTACAACTGGGCGGCCCTGCTGGACTGGTATCTGGGGCAGACCGCCCCGGAGCTGCTGGAGGGGTTGGAGCACGACCCGGAGGCGGGCTCCTATGCGGGCTATTACCTCCTCTCGCCGGAAAATGAGGCGAAGGCGGAGAAGGTGGTGGCGCTCATCCGCGCCCTGGTGGAGAACGAAGCGGAGGCGTGCCGCCTGGTGCGGGAGCACGGCGGCGACATTGAGTGGGACTAATGATGAGCTGGCTAAGGGCGGGGAGTATGCCCGGAAACGGGTGGTATGAAACAAGAAGGTGTGAGGATTGGAACAGCCTGAAGTAAAATTTTATGACCGAGTGGACGATGCCCTGTTGAAATACGCGGTTATCATTGCCAAATATCAGGGCAAGTGGGTGTTCTGCCGCCACCGGGAGCGTGACACCCTGGAGGTTCCCGGCGGACACAGGGAGCCGGGGGAAACGATCCTGGAGACGGCGCGGCGGGAGCTGGCGGAGGAGACCGGCGCGTCGGAGTTCACGCTGACTCCGGTGTGCGCCTACTCCTTTCGGGACTATGGTATGCTGTACTATGGGGAGATTACCGCCATGGAGGGTGGATTGCACCACGAAATCAGGGAAATCTATCTGATGGATGACCTGCCAGACCGCTGGACCTATCCGCTGATCCAGCCCAAGCTGATGGAGGAAGCCCGGAGGAGAGGCGTGATATGAATAAAACCGAGCTTTTAAACAAATTCTCCAAAGACCCGGAGGAGCGCGTCGTTCTGGCCCGGGCCCTGGACCAGCTGGACCGAGCCGCCAACCGCTCCATCCCCTGCGCCACCCAGTTTCTGTCCCCGGCCCAGCGGGCGGCATTAGAGCCGCTGATCGCCGCCTGCGGCCATCCCCGGCACCTGTTCCACGGCGGGTTTGAGGGGGCGGAACGCACCGTCTGCGTGTTCCTCCCCGACTGGCAGGAGCCGGACGACTGGGAGGCGGCGGAGGAGCTGGCCGCCATCGAGTGCGCCTACCCGCCCACCGGGGCAGAGCTCACCCACCGGGACCTGCTGGGGGGGCTCATGGGCATCGGCCTCACCCGGGAGCGGGTGGGGGACATTCTGGTGGGGGAGAAGGCCGCCCAGCTGGTCTGCCTGCGGGACGCCGCCCCCATCATCCTCTCCCAGTTCGACCAGGCGGGACGGTACAGGCTGAAGCTGCGGGAGATCCCCCTGGCAGAGCTGTCCCCCGCCCCTGTCCAGGTAAAGCTCATTCACGACACCGTATCCACCCTCCGGCTGGACGCGGTGCTCTCCTCCGGCTTTTCCCTGGCCCGGGCCAAGGCGGCGGACGCCGTCACCGGGGGCCGGGTGTCCCTCAACCACCGGGAGTGCCTCAAGCCCGACCGGGCAGTGGCCCAGGGGGACGTGCTCACCTGCCGGGGGCTGGGCAAGTGCGTGCTGAAATCCGTGGGCGGACAGTCCCGGAAGGGCCGGATCATCATTGAGATCGAGAGGTATCTGTAAATGGACCAGAAGAAAATCGACCGCATCAACCAGCTGGCCCGCCGGGTCAAGGCGGGGGAGGTCCTCACCCCCGAGGAGCTGGCGGAGCGGGACGCCCTGCGGCGGGAGTATATTGACAGCGTGAAGGCCAGCCTGGTAGGGCATTTGGACAACACCTATATCATGGCGCCGGACGGCACCAAGCGCAAACTGCCCAGGAAGCAATGAGAGAGCCCGCCGCTTTGCGGCGGGGTCTCTCATCGCTGTAGACAAACTGCGGGCCGCGCAGCAAGGGGCGGCCCCATCCGCTGAAGGGCAAAAAAAGCCTGCCGCTGTGCGGCAGGCTTTTTCCGTGAAGATTACTCCTCGGACAGAGCGACCACGTTGGTGGCGCGCACGCCCTTGGCGCCCCGGGGATCGGGCTCGGTCTCGAAGGAGACCTTCTGACCCTCCAGCAGCTTCTTGTAGCCCTCGGCCACGATGGCGGAGAAGTGGACAAACACGTCCTCGCTGCCGTCGTCGGGGGTGATGAAGCCGTAGCCCTTCTCTGCGTTGAACCATTTCACAGTACCGTTCATTTCCTGTTTCCTCCTAATTTGTAAAAATTCGTTTTGAAAGTAGAAGAAAAAAGCCCGCTCCTTTCATGTACGAAAGGGCGAGCACAAATCAGTTCATACATCAAAACCATTGTCAGTATAACACCCCGTTAAAAGACTGTCAAGCGGAGTTTGAGAAAATTCCGAAAACTGGTCCACTTTGGAACAAATTTTCACATCTTTCCACAAATAAACAGAAAATTCCACATACTGTCTACTCAGCCCGTGATCCCAAAAAAATTCCTACCGTTTTCCAGCGTGACCCTGGCACATTCCTCCGGCGTAATGCCCTTCAGCTCCGCCAGCCGCTCACAGATGTGGGCCGTATAGCCAGAATGGTTCCGCTTTCCTCTGTGGGGGACGGGGGCCATATAGGGGCTGTCCGTCTCAATCATGATGCGCTCCAGCGGAACGGCCTGGGCGGCCTCCACCGCCCTACGGGCGTTCTGGTAGGTGAGCACCCCGGTAAAGGAGATCATCCACCCCAGCGCCACCAGCTCCAGGGCCATCTCCGCGCTGCCGGAAAAGCAATGGAACACCCCCCGCACTTCAGGGAACGCCCGGACTATGTCCATACTGTCCCCATGGGCCTCCCGGTCATGGACGATGACGGGCAGGTCCAGCTCCTGGGCCAGCGCCATCTGGGCCCGGAACACCTGCTTTTGCAGCTCCCGGGGCGGGTTTTCCTTCCAGTAGTAGTCCAGTCCGATCTCCCCCACGGCCACCACCCGGGGCGCTCCGGCCAGAGCCCTCAGCTCGTCCAGCTGTCCCTGCGTCCAGTCCCCGCAGTCCTCCGGGTGCACCCCCACGGCGGCGTATAAAAAGGGATAGCGACCGGCCAGCTCCACCGCTTTTCGGGAGCTGGCCAGGTCGCAGCCGGGGTTGACCACCAGCTCCACCCCCTGACCGGGCAGGGCGGACAGCACCTGGTCCCGGTCGGGGTCGAACTGGCGGGCGTCATAGTGGGCGTGGGTGTCAAACAGCGTCAGCCTCATGCGCTGAACCGGACGTAGAAGGAGTCCCCGTACTCGGGCTCATCGCTGCCCGCCACGGGCGCGTAAACCTCATAGTAGGCGATGAAGAAGTCCTTGGCGTCCTCAGGCACCTGATAGAGCAGCAGGCCGGTGACGGTCTTGCGGATGCCCAGATCATACTCCACGGGAAGCTGCTGCTCGGAGCGGATGGAGTACACCGGCTCACCGTTTTCATCCTGGGTCTCGTCGCACTCCGGCCAGGCCCAGGCGTCGTCGTCGTCCAGGTCCCAGATCACCTCGAAATCCACGTCCATCATGGGCTGGGTGGTCATGGTGTGATTGTACACAGTGAGCTCAGCCACCAGGAACTTATAGCCCTCGTTGGGGGTGAGGCCGTCAAACTCCTCGCAGGTATAAGGGTTGTTGATGGTCATGTCAAAGAACTCCGTGTGCAGGGTGTCCCCCTCGTAGCCCAGGGCCACGCCGTCCTCGTCGGGCTCGATGAGCTGGCTGCCGCCCTGGTTGTCGTCGTCCTGCTTGTCGCTGCTGGAGGACTGGACCGGGGGAGGGCTTTCCTTGTCCTTGTCTTTGTCCGGGCCGCCGAGGTTGAGGTCCAGGCCGCCCTTGTCACAGGCGGTCAGAGACACCAACATCACCAGGGCCAGGAGGAGGGATGCAAACCGTTTCATAATTAACCTCACTTCTTTCTCATGTTCTTCAATGCGGCGGCCCGCAAATGGCGGATCCGCAGCAAATCAAAGTTTACCACACTCTGAGGAAAATGTCCACCGTTTTAGGCGCCGTTTGAAAATTGGAGATATGCCCAGCGGGGAGAGATTTTTTCGCCAGACGAAGCCAATTTGACGCAGGAATACTTTGTGTATTCCAAGGAAAATTGGTAAAGTATGGCAAAAAAAGCCTTCGTCTGGGCGTGTTGACAATTTTCAGACAAGCCCTAAGCGGAGCTCAGCACAGCTTGGCTCCGGCGGGGATGGCGTCGTCCACCATCAGCAGATTCAGCCGCTCCTCCCCCCGCTCGGTGTGGACGGCGGAGATGAGCATGCCCTGGCTCTCCTGGCCCATCATCCTCCGGGGGGGCAGGTTGACGATGGCCACCAGCGTCTTGCCCACCAGCTCCTCCGGCCTGTACCACTTGGCGATGCCGGACAAAATCTGCCGGTCGGCACCGGTGCCGTCGTCCAGGGTGAACTTCAGCAGCTTGTCGGACTTCTTCACATTTTCGCACGCCTTTACCTTCACCGCCCGGAAGTCGGACTTGCAGAAGGTGTCGAAGTCCACCTTCTCCTCCGCCAAGGGCTCAATCTCCAGGGCGGGCAGGGCTGCCCTTCTGGCCTCCTCCTGGATGGCCTCCAGCTCCGCCAGCTCCTTGTTCATGTCGATCCGGGGGAACAGGTTCTCCCCCTTGGACACGGACACGCGGGCGGGCAGCTCGCCCCAGTTCGCGGCGCTGTCCCAGGTGCGGGCACTCTCCTCCGCCCCGATCTGGCCGAAAATCTTCTCGCAGCTGCCGGGCATGAAGGGGGTGAGCAGCACCGTGCACACCCGGACGGCCTCCAGCAGGTTGTAGAGCACCGCAGCCAGCCGGGGGCCGTTGGCCTCCATGTCCTTGGCCAGGGCCCAGGGGGCGTTCTCGTCGATATACTTGTTGGCTCGCTGGATGACCTTGAAAATCTCCTCCAGGGCGTTCTGGAACTGGAACTTCTCCATCTGGGCCTCGTAGCGCCCCCGCAGGCCGGCGGCCAGTCCGGTGAGCTCATCGTCCAGCGCCGCGCCCTGCCGGGCCTCGGGGAGGGTGCCGCCAAAATACTTCTCCGCCATGGCGGTGGTCCGGCTGACCAGGTTGCCCAGGTCGTTGGCCAGGTCCACGTTGATGGTCTGGATCAGCAGCTCGTTGGAGAAGTTGCCGTCGGAGCCGAAGGGGAAGGACCGCAGCAGGAAGAACCGCAGGGCGTCCACCCCGTACCGCCCGGAGAGCAGATAGGGGTCCACCACGTTGCCCTTGGACTTGGACATCTTTCCGCCATCCAGCAGCAGCCAGCCGTGGCCGTATACCTTCTTGGGCAGGGGCAGCTCCATGCTCATGAGGAAGGCGGGCCAGTAGATGGCGTGGAAGCGGACGATCTCCTTGCCCACGAAATGGGCGTCGGCGGGCCAGAACCGCTCCAGGTCGTTATATTTGTCGTTTTGATAACCCAGGGCGGTCATATAGTTGAACAGCGCGTCCAGCCACACGTACACCACATGGCCCGGGTCGAAGTCCACGGGCACCCCCCAGGTGAAGGAGGTCCGGGACACGCACAGGTCCTGGAGGCCCCCCTCGCAGTCGATGAAGTTGTTCACCATCTCGTGGACCCGGCTTTTCGGCTCCAGGAAATCGGTGTTCAGCAGCAGGTCCCGCACCCGGCCAGCGTACTTGGACGCCCGGAAGAAGTAGGCCTCCTCCTCCGCGTCCATCACCTCCCGGCCGCAGTCGGGGCACTTGCCGTCCACCAGCTGGGACTCCGTCCAGAAGGACTCGCAGGGCTTGCAGTACTTGCCCTTGTAGGAGCCCTTGTAGATGTCCCCGTTGTCATACATCTGCTTAAAGATCTTCTGGATGGCGGACACGTGGTAATCGTCGGTGGTACGGATGAACCGGTCGTAGGACACGTTCATCAGCTTCCACAGGTCCAGCACTCCGCCGGGGGCGGCCACGATGTTGTCCACAAATTCCTGGGGGGTGACCCCCGCCTCCCTGGCCTTGTCCTCGATCTTCTGGCCGTGCTCGTCGGTGCCGGTGAGGAACATCACGTCATACCCGCACAGACGCTTGTACCGGGCCATGGCGTCGGTGGCCACGGTGCAGTAGGCGTGGCCGATGTGCAGCTTGCCCGAGGGGTAGTAGATGGGGGTGGTGATATAAAATCTCTTGTCATTCATGGGTGGTTTCCTCCTGTATGCTTGCTTCCCCACCGTCGGCGGGGAGAGGTGTCCCGTTTAGCTTGGGCGGATTTTCCAGGTTGGGGGGCAGCCGCCACAGCACCGCCGCCGCCGCGATGGTCTGGGACAGCAGCAGCAGCACATCCGCCCAGCTCCCCTCCATCCAGGCGGTGACCAGGGCCACGGCGGACAGCGCAGCGGCCATGGCCGCCATCCACAGCAGCCGGCGGGGCCGGGCCGCCCCGGCGGACATGCCGGCAAAATCCATATAAAACAGCATCCCGCACGCAATGGCCAGCAGCAGCGGGGTGTAGTCCCACAGCACCGGGTCGGCGGCGTGGGCCCGGAAGCTCTCCATCAGCCACACGCAGCCGGCCACCCCAGGCAGGGCCGCGGAGAAGCCCCCCTTGCCCCGCCGGCCGGGGTGGAGGCCGTCCCGCCCCATCTGGAGCAGCCCCAGAAAGGCCAGCAGCGCCCCCACGGCGGTGGCCAGGGTGAGCACGCCGTTGTTGCTGGGGGGCTGGAGATGGGCCTTCACCGCCGCCTGATAGGTCTGCCACTGGTCCAGCCCCATGGGCAGCAGCATAGGGATGGACGCCGCCGCCAGAAAGGCCGCCGCCACCACCAGAACGGGGTACACCAGGTCCCCCGAATCCAGAAACACCAGGTCCCAGCGGTGGGCCTGCCCGGCGGACCAGGGCCGCTTGGACACCGGCTGGTACACCGCCAGGATGACGAACCATGCCCCGGCCATCAGCAGCAGGCACACCAGGATCACACTGGACTGGGCTCCCGGAACGGCCAGTCCCAGCCAATCAAAGGCCGTGCTCAGCTGCCACCGCCGCAGGGCGGCCGCGGCCAGGGCCACCGCCAAGGCGGAGGCCAGCCAGGGCCGGCGGCCGGAAATACTTTTTTTCATGCCAAACATCTCCTATTCCGCCAAAGGGGCGGCTGGCGGGATTCCCCCGCCGCAGATTGTGGGCGGCGCTGCGCCCCTCCCCGGCGGCGGCCCGCAGAAGGAGGTTCTCCCCTCTGCAAACCCGCCGCCGCAGGCTGGTCCTACAGCCCCTTCCAGTGCTCGAAGGGGAACACCACGGCCAGCCCGTGGCCGATGACGCACCGCACGTCCACAATGCCGATGTCGGGGTAGCGGCTGTCCGCGGACTCGTTGCGGTTGTCTCCCATGACGAAGATGCACCCCTCCGGCACGGTGACGTGGTTGATGCCCTCCCCCCAGGAGGGGAGCAGCATCTGCTCCTTGATATACTCCTCCTCCAGCACCACGCCGTCCACGCTCACGGTGCCGGCGGCGTAGTCCACGTCCACCCGCTGGCCCTCGGTGGCAATGACCCGCTTGACGATGGAGTCCTCCTGGTAGCTCTCCTGGGTGAGCACCACAATGTCCCCCTGCTCCGGCTCATAGCCCAGGGACCACACCAGGATCAGGTCCCCCTGCCACAGGGTGGCCTCCATGGACGGACCGCTCACCACAATGATACGGGCCACAAAGGTGAAGATCATGACAAATATTGTCATCATGGTTACCAGCACCCGAATGTTCAGGTAGAGCTCCTTGCCGGGGTTGGCCTCCTTGCGCAGCTGCGCCCCGGACTGGCGGTCCTCCTGCCCCTCTTCGCCCGGGGCCGGCTGCCCCGCCTGGCCCTGTTCCACTTCCGATTCCCAATTATCCATTTTCTCCGCTCTCCTGCGTTCCGCCGGCGGTCTCAAGAGCCGCCGGGTCGTCATATACCAGCCGGAACTGGTCCGCGTCCATGGTCTCGTGCTCCAGCAGGAACCGGGCCACCAGCTCCAGCTTGTCCCGGTCCCGGGCCAGAATCTCCCCGCACCGGGCGTAGGCCTCGTCCAGCAGCTCCTTCACCTCCTGGTCGATGGCCGCGGCGGTCTGCTCGGAATAGGGCTTGGCCTGGGCCATGGACCGGCCGATGAACACCTCGTCATGGCCGGAGGTGAAGGTGGCGTGGCCCAGCCTGTCGCTCATGCCGTATTTGGTTACCATGTCCCGGGCGATGGCGGTGGCCCGCTCCAGGTCGCTCACCGCCCCGGTGCACACAAAGCCCAGGGCGGTTTTCTCCGCGCACCGCCCCGCCAGCAGAACGGACAGGGTCTCCTCCAGCCGCTTCTGGCTGACGTGGTCCCGGTCCTCCTGAGGGCGGTTGATGGTCATGCCCGCCGCGCCGCCCCGGGGCACGATGGTGATCTGCTGCACCGGGTCCTGGGTGGGCAGGGCATGGCTCACCACGGCGTGGCCCGCCTCGTGATAGGCGGTGATGCGCCTGTCCTCCTCAATCCGCGCCCGGCTGCGCTTTTCCGGCCCGGCGATGACCTTGATCACCGACTCCTGGATGTCCGTCAGGGTGATGAAGGGCTGGTCCCTCCGGGCGGCCAGCAGGGCGGACTCGTTCATCAGGTTCTCCAGGTCCGCGCCGGTAAAGCCAGTGGTCTCCCGGGCGATCTCCTTGAGGTCCACGTCCTCCGCCAGGGGCTTCTTCCGGGTGTGCACCCGCAGGATCTCCTCCCGGCCCTTCATGTCCGGCCTGCCCACATACACCTGCCGGTCAAACCGGCCGGGGCGCAGCAGGGCGGGGTCCAGGATGTCCTGCCGGTTGGTGGCGGCCAGCACGATGACCCCCTCGTTGGCGGCAAAGCCGTCCATCTCCACCAGCAGCTGGTTCAGGGTCTGCTCCCGCTCGTCGTGGCCACCGCCCAGGCCCGCGCCCCGCTGCCGGCCCACGGCGTCGATCTCGTCGATGAACACGATGGCGGGGGACTCCCGCTTGGCCTGGTCGAACAGGTCCCGGACCCGGGAGGCGCCCACGCCCACGTACAGCTCCACAAAGTCGGAGCCGGAGATGGACAGGAACCGCACCCCGGCCTCCCCGGCCACCGCCCGGGCCAGCAGGGTCTTGCCGGTGCCCGGCGGCCCCACCAGCAGCACCCCCTTGGGGATGCGGGCCCCAAGGTCGATGAACTTCCGGGGCTCCTTGAGGAAGTCCACCAGCTCCTGGAGCTCCTGCTTCTCCTCCTCCGCCCCCGCCACGTCGGCAAAGGTGACGGCGCTCTGCCCGCCCTCCACGGTGCGGGCCCGGCCGAAGCGGCTCACGCCCTGGCCGCCGCCCCCCTGGGAGGCCTGCTGCCGGGCGTTGAGCAGCATCCACAGCACCAGCGCCAGCGCCGCCGACACCACACAGGGCAGCAGCACGATGAGCCACAGGGGCATCTCATACCTCTGCTGGAAGTCGTAGCTCTTGATGAGCCCCCGCTGGTGCTGGTCCTCGATGAGGGAGCCCAGCTCCCGCCGGAAGGCGTCCACATCCGCCAGGGCGTGGCGGCAGATGACGCCGTCCTTCCCCTCCATGGCCAGCACGCCGCCGTCATCCACGGTGAAGCGGACCACCTGCTCCTGACGGAAGGCGTCCACCACGGCGGCGTAGCTCACGTAGTCCTTCCTTCCACCGGCGGTGAACAGGGTCAGGAGCCACAGCAGGGCCAGCACCGCCACGATATAGAAAAATATGCTTCTGATTTTACTCTGATTCAAAATGACCGTTCTCCTCAGAACGCGGCAGGCCGCTTATTTTTCGTACACGCTGTGCTTCAGAATGCCCACATAGGGCAGGTTGCGGTATCTCTCGTCGTAATCCAGGCCGTAGCCCACGATGAAGGCGTCCGGAATGGTGAAGCCCACGTAATCCGCGGTGATGGGCTTGGTGCGCCGCTCCGGCTTATCCATCAGAGTGCACAAGCGGATGGAGGCGGGCTTGCGGGCCTGGAGCACCTCCATCAGGTAGTGCAAAGTGTTGCCCGAGTCCAGAATATCCTCCACGATGATGAGATCCCTGCCCTCGATGGTGTCGGACAAATCCTTTTTGATCTCCACCTGGCCGGAGCTGACGGTGCCCGCCCCGTAGGAGGACACCACCATGAAATCCACCGTCACGTCCAGGCCGATGGCCCGGGTCAGGTCTGCCATGAAGATGTAGGACCCCCGCAGCACGGAGGCCAGCAGAGGCCGCCGCCCCGCGTAGTCCGCGGTGATCTGGGCGCCCAGCTCCTGCACCCGGCGGCGCAGCTCCTCCTCGGTGTACAGCACCCGTTCCACATCAGGATGGATCATGACACATTCTCCTCTGCTTTTAAAATGATATGCAGGGCCGGGGCTCCCGGCTCCGCCAGATGCGCTCCATCGGGTCCGAAGCCGCCCAGGGCGGCTGCCTGTCCCCCCAGCGCCAGCACCGGAACGCAGTCCCGCTGCGCGGCGGGGACGTGCCCCTCGATCATCAGCTTTTTCACCGTTTTCGCCGGGCGCTCCCCCAGCTTGAGGGCATCCCCCTCCCGCCGGGAGCGGATGAGGTAACGGTCCGGCTTCAAATAGAACTCCCGGGGGCTGACATAGGCCTTTCCCGGGCACTCCGCCCGGATACATCTGATCGTCCAGCTCCCCCAGCGGCTTTCGCCCTCCACCAGCTCTCTGGGCGCGGGCGGTCCAGGGTCGGGCCCAGGCTCCGGGGAAAACACCAGCAGCTCGTACTGCCGCCGGACCGTCCCTCCTGGTACGTGGACCTGGGCGGAGGGATCCTCCCCCAGGGCCAGGTTCAAAATTGCCTCCAGATGGACGGCCTCGCCCCCCAGCCCCACCCGGTCCAGCGCCCCGGCACAGCACCGCAGGGCCAGGGGCCGGGGGGCCTCCCGCACCACCCGGACGGGAAGGGCCAGCCCGCCGGGTATGTCCAGCCCCTCCGCAGTCAGCGGGGCGGCCTGAGCGGCCAACAGGGCCTCGTCCTCCCGGAGGCGGGCGGCGGCGGCGCAGATGTGCTCCGCCGCCCGGGGGTTCAGCTCCTCCAGCAGGGGGAGAAGCCGGAGCCGCACCTTATTCCGGGTGTAGGCCGGGTCGGCGTTGGTCTCGTCCTCCATGTGGGGGACGCTATGTTTCTTCAGATAGGCCTCGATCTCGGGCCGGGACACCTCCAGCATGGGCCGGACGATGCCTCCCCGGCGCTGGGGAATGCCTGTCAGCCCCTTCAGGCCGCAGCCCCGAATCAGGTTCATCAGCACCGTCTCCGCGTTGTCCCCGGCGTGATGGCCGGTGGCGATGAGGACGGGGCTTTCCGCACGGCCGATTTCCCAAGCGGTATCCTCTAAAAAGCGGTAGCGCAAAATCCGCCCCGCCTCCTCTACGGAGAGTTTATGTTTGAAGGCATACTCCTCTACGTTGTCGCGGCAGGTGTACAGCGGGACGTTTTGCTGTTTGCACCAGTCCCGGACGAAGTCCTCGTCCCGCTGGGCGGTGGGACGCAGGCCGTGGTTGAAGTGGGCCGCATACACCGTCCAGCCGTATCTCTCCCGCCCCTCCAGCAGGCGGCACAGCAGGTACATGGAGTCCGCCCCGCCGGACAGGGCGCACAGCACCCCGCCGCCGGGGGGGATCAGGTCAAATCGGAAGCCGTCCATTACAGGTCCTCGTCGTCGTACTGGTAGGACAGGTTGCGGAAGGTGGTGAACTCGGGCCGCCACTCCAGCATGACGGTGCCCGTCTCCCCGTGGCGGTTTTTGGCCACGATGCACTCGGCCACGTTGGGGTTCTCGGTGTCGTCCTCGTAGTAGCTCTCCCGGTAGAGGAACATGACGATGTCCGCGTCCTGCTCGATGGCGCCGGAGTCCCGCAGGTCGGACAGCATAGGCCGCCGCTGGCCGGTGGACCGGCTCTCATTGGCTCGGGACAGCTGGGACAGGCAGATCACCGGCACGTCCAGCTCCTTGGCCATCAGCTTCAGCGCCCGGGACATGTCGGAGACGATCTGCTGGCGGTTGTCGCTGGACTTGGGGGGGCCGCCGGCGGAGGTCATCAGCTGGAGGTAGTCCACGATGACCAGCCCCAAGTCATCAACCCGGCGGCACTTGGCGTTGATGTCCGCCACGGATAGGGAGGCGTCGTCGTCGATATACATTTTGGCCTGGCTCAGCGCGGCCACCGCCATGGCCACCCTTCCCCATTCCTCCTCCCCCGTGATCCGCCCGGTGGACAGCTTTTTGTTGTCCATCAGGCACTCGGTGGACACCAGACGCATCCCCAGCTGGGCCCGGCTCATCTCCAGGGAGAACACCGCCACGCTCTTTCCCGAGTGCTTGGCGGCCTCCACGCCGATGTTCATGGCCAGGGAGGACTTGCCCACGCCGGGCCGGGCGGCCAAAATGATGAGGTCGGAGTTGTTCAGCCCGGAAATGCGCCGGTCCAGGTCGATGAGGCCGGTGGAGATGCCGGGGAACTCCCCCCCCTGGGCCTGCCGCTCCTTCACCGTCTCCCACACCTCGTTCATCACGGAGGAGATGTGGCTCATCCCCCGGGCGGAGCGGCCCTGGCGGATGGCGTAGATGCGCTGCTCCGCCGCCTCCAGAATCTGGGAGGCGGTGCCCGCCTCGGCGCGGACCATCTCACCCAGCTCGCCGGCGGTCTCCCCCACCCGGCGCAGCAGCGCCTTGTCCGCCACAATGTCCGCGTACTCCAGCACATTGGCGGCGGTGGGGGTGATCTCCATGAGCTGGCGGAGGTAGGGCACCGTGTTGTTCTCGTCGTACACCCCGGCCTGCTTCATCCGATCCACCACCGTCACCGGGTCGATGGTCTCAAAGCGGCTGAACATGGTGAACAGAACCTGGTACAGCTCCCGGTTCTGGCGCATATAGAAATCCTCGGGCCGCAGGCGCTCCATCACCGCGGGCACGCACCGCTCGTCAATCAGTATGGACCCCAGCACCGCCTGCTCGGCCATGACGGAGTGGGGCATCTGCAATTCGTTCAGTTCCTCGCCGGGCATGTGCTCATCTCCTTTGTGGGGGAATCCCCCCTTCCGCGCCGGTACGGCGAGGACGCTTCCCTGTCACGCTGCACCTGTTCGCAACGCGCGGCTTCGCTCCGTCTCCAGCAAAACCCGGTCCCGCTACGTGGGCCCTGGGCTTTTGCTTTCGCTGCGCTCCATCCGCGCTGCTCACGACGGCTCCGCGCTTCTCCGCGCCTCCGGCGGCCTACTTTCTGCCCGTGCAGAAAGTAGGCAAAGACACGCTCAAGGGGGTAGCCGCCGGTTCGGCTGCGGCCCGCGCCGCGGGCCTTGCTCACAGGCGGCCCTCCCCCTGAGAACCCCCTGATTGCAGGGGACCACTTTACGGGCCGGGTCCATAACCCTTCCGGCGCGCGCTTCCTTCGAATGCGTTTCTCCATAGGTGTCGCTCAGCCGCTTTTCTTTCTCCAATCCATCCCGTGGGCGCAGGACACATCCCGCGCCTGGGTAGCAGGGTTTTACAACGGGGCTCTTTCATATCCGTAAGGGCCGCTACATTTCCCCCACCCCAACGCAAAAACTGAATCCCCAGGCGCAGCCCGTGGACCGCAGCCCTTCTCAGTGCCGCGCCCACGTGCGGCAGCCTAATAGGGGTCCCCGCATCCCGATCATCACGCGCCGGAAGGGTCACAGCCCCGCCCCGTAAATGGCTCTCTCGTAAAAACGGGATTCTTAAGGGGGAAAAGGTGCGAGCCTGCGAGCATTTTCCCCCTTAAGCATTCTCTTTGGGTACTTTCTCTCATGCGAGAGAAAGTACCCCGCCGGAGGCCGGTCCCCCCCCGCAGGGGGCGCTTCCCTGTCACGCCGCGAAGCGGCCAGGACGCTCGAGCGCTTTCGCTGCGACTTGGGCTAAATACAGATTTGCTTCGCAAATCTTGGTTTTTTGCCCTCGCTCCGCTCCAAGCTCCCTCGCTGTCCGCTTTTCCGCGCTTCTCACTCCTCAATCACCAGCACATTGATCACGCCGGATACCTCGCTGCCCAGCTTGCACTTCACCTCAAAGCTCCCGAAGGACTTGATGGGGTCGCTGAGCACGATTTTGCTCTTGTTCACGTCCATGTCAAACTGCTTTTTCAGCTCCTCGGCGATCTCCTTGCTGGTGATGGAGCCAAACAGCTTGCCCCCCTGGCCCGCCCGGGCGCGGATTTTCACCTGGCAGCCCTTGAGCTGCTCCGCCAGCGCCTGGGCCGCGGCCTTCTCCTCCGCCAGCCGGGCCTGCTTGGCCTTGTCCTGCATCTTCATGGTGTTCACGTTCTCGGCAGTGGCCTCCACCGCCAGCTTCCGGGGCAGGAGGAAGTTGCGTCCGTAGCCGTCGGACACCTCCACCATCTGGCCCTTCTTCCCCTGACCCTTTACGTCCTGCTGCAAAATAACTTTCATGTTTCTATCCTCCAATTTTGGTCTGGGCGGCAGCGCCCGCACATATAGCTTAGGGAATCGCCGGCGGGCCTGCGCGGCCGGCCGGGTTTCCCGGTGATTTTTCAGGTCTGATCCGGCGTTTCGCCGTCCTGATCGTCAAAATAGTTGTCCAGGGCGGCGTAGAGCTGGTCCAGCACCTCTTCCACCGTCCTGCCCGGAATCTGGGCGCCGGCGGCGCCGGCGTTCCCCCCCCCGCCCAGCGCCTCCACAATGACCTGCACGTTGGTGGCGCTGAGGCTCCGGGCGGAGACAATCACCCGCTCCTCCTCCGGGTAGAGCACGAAAGACGCGCCGATGCCCGCGATGTTCAGCAGCTCGTCCGCCGCCTGGGCGGCGGTCACCCGCCCCACCGAGTGGTGAGAGGCGGCAATGGCGATGGTCCCCCGGTACATTTTGGCGTTCTGGATGATCCCATACTTGGCCACCGCGTCGTCCAGGTTGGTCTGGAACATCCTGCGCACCTCGCCGGTGTCCCCCCCCGCCCGGCGCAGCATGGCCGCCGCCTCGAAGGTCCGGGCTCCTGTGCGCATGGTGAAGTTCTTGGTGTCCAGCATCAGCCCGGCCATCAGGGCCTCCGCCTCCCCGGGCAGCAGGTCGGTGGGCTCCATCAGGTAGCCGATCAGCTCGCTGACCAGCTCGCTGGCGGAGGAGGCGTAGGGCTCATGGAAGTTCAGGTCCGCCCCCTCAATATAAGTGGCCGCCCGGCGGTGGTGGTCGATGACCGCCACCTTGTTGCAGGAGTCCAGCAGCTCCCGGCTCTGCACCTGCTCGGGCCGGTTGGTGTCCACCACCACCAGCAGGGAGCGGGAGTCCGCCCGGAGCATGGCCTCCTGGGAGTCCAGCAGCACCCCCTGGTACTGGGGCATTCTGGACACCCGCTCATAGAGCTCGTCAGCGGGGGTGGAGACGGCGTCCCGAATGATGTAATAGGGAACCCCTTTCATCCGGGCGATGGCACACACTCCCACCGCGGCCCCCACCGCGTCGAAATCCGGGGTCTTGTGGCCCATGACCATGACGCAGGAGGCGTCCGCCGCCAGCGCCCCCATGGCGGAGGCCATCACCCGGCTCTTCACCTTGGTGCGCCGCTCGGTCTCCTTGCTGCGCCCGCCGAAAAACTCGAAGGTGAAGCGGTTTTTCACCACCGCCTGATCGCCCCCCCGGGACAGAGACATCTCCACCGACAGGTTGGCGAAGCGGTAGAGCTCGTCAAAGGTATCCCCGTCCACCCCGATGCCGATGGACACGGTGACGGGGATGCCGGCGGGGTTGACCACCTCCCGCACGCTGTCCAGCAGGGAGAACTTCTCCTCCTTGTAATCGGCCAGATACTGCTCCTCAAACAGCAGCAGAAACCGGTCCCGCTCCAGCCGGAGGAAGGCGCCATGGGACCGCTGGGCCCAGGCGGTGAGCCGCTTCACCGCCTCGCTGAGCATGGCGGTGCGGACATTCTCATCCTGGCTCTTGATGGCGTCCTCGTAGTTGTCCAGCAGCAGCACCGCCAGCACCGGCTTGGTGGCGTTGTAGATGTCCCGGGTGTCGGCCAGCTCGGTGACGTCCAGCCAGTAGGTGGTGGCCAGCAGCCCCTCCTCCCCGCCTGCGCCGGTGCGGCCCATGTCGCCAAACACCTGATAGCGCCGCCCCCCCAGGTCCACCTCGGCGGGACACTGGTTTTTCCCCTCCAGCAGCCAGCGGCTGTCAAAGGCGGGGGCCAGGTCGGACAGCCGGGTGTCAAACATCCGCTCCCTGTCCCCGGTGAGGCGGAGGAACAGCTCGTTGGACCACACCACCTCGTCGGTGTCCGGGCGGAACATCACCAGGGGAAGCGGGCAGTTGAGGGTGCTGGCCTGGGTGGCCTGGTCCATGCTGTCCATCAGCTCCCGCAGGTACTGGTCCGCCTCCCGCCGGCGGCGGAAGGCAGAGGCCAGGTAGCCCAGGGCCAGCACAGCCACCACCGCCAGCTCCGCCACCCCCAGGGCCTCCACCGTTTGGGACGTTCCATGGCCCACCAGGGCGGTGGCCCCCGCAAAGGCCAGCATCACGGCAAAGTACAGCCAAATACGGGGGGCCAGCAGACGGTTCAGTTTCTGATACACCTTGAACACCTCATTTCTGTCAGCGTCCGGGGCGGAGAGGACACTCCATAGAGAGTAGATTATACCAAAATAAAACCGCAAAGGCAAGAGCGCGTGACAAATCTGCCGCTGTGTTATTTTATTTTAAAAGAAGGCTTGCGAAGTTGGGCCAGGAATGGTAAAATCGTCTTCGAAAATGGGGGGGATTGGCTGCATCGTTCTCTCCGTGAAAGTAAGAGAGGTGAAGTGTTATGTCTTTAGAGGCCATCCAAAGGGTCACCGAGGCCGAGCAAGCCGCGCGGGAGCGGCGGGCCGAGGCGGCGGAGGAGGCCAAACGCATCGTAGCCGATGCGGAGCGGGCGGGCAGGCAGCTCGTCCAGGACCGGCGCGCCGCCGCGGAACAGGAGGGCAGGTCCCTGCTGGCTGACGCCGAGGCCAAGGCGCAGAAGAAAGCGGAGCAGACCATAGCGGAAAACGCCGCCCAGTGCGAGGCGCTCAAGCGGGCCGCCCGGGCCCGGCTGGACAAGGCCGCCGGCCTGATCGTGGGAAGGGTAGGGAGCAGCTGATGGCCATTGTCAAAATGAAGCGGCTGCGGCTGCTGTGTCCCCGCCCCGACCGGGAGCGGCTGCTGCGCCAGCTCCAGAGCCTGGGCTGCGTGGAGCTGCGCGAGCCCGCCATCGACCTGAGCGACCCGGAGTGGGCGGGGCTGGGCAAGCCGGACCTGTCCGGACTGGAAAAGGCCCGGGAGCAGAGCCTGCTTTTGAACGGCGCCCTGGACGCCCTGCACCGCTACGCCCCCGCCAAGGACGGTCTCTTCACCCGGCGGCCCGAGATCACCGAGGGAGAGCTGTTCGACGACGAGGCGTACGCCCGGGGGCTGGACGCCGCCCGCCAGGTGATGGAGGCGGAGCAGGCCCTGGCCGCCAAGGGGGCGGAACGGGCCAAGCTGCTGACCCAGAAGGCCTCCCTGGAGCCCTGGTCCTGCCTGGACGTGGCCCTGGACGAGGAGGGGACGGCCGCCGTGCCCATCCACTTCTGCTCGGTGCCCGCCAAAACCGACTTCGCCTCCCTGGAGGCGGCGGTGGGCCAGGCAGTGGAGCCCGCCCAGCTCATCCGGGCGGGGAGCGACCGGGAGCTCCAGTACTTCCTGCTCCTGTGCCACCACTCCGCCGTCAGCGCCTGCTATGAGGCCATGCGCCCCTTCGGCGCCTCCCGGGTCACCCTGCGGGGCTGGACGGGGACGGCGGCGGAAAACATCGCCCTGCTGGACAACCGGGCCGCCGCCCTGGAGCGGGAGGAGGCGCAGTGCGCCGCCGGCCTGGCCGCCCTGGGGGAGAAGCGGGACGCCCTGCGCCGCTGCGTGGACCGGGCCGCCCAGGAGATCAGCCGGGAGGAAAACAAGTCCCGGCTCATCGACACCGACGCCGCCTTCCTCCTGGACGGCTGGCTGCCCGCGGAGAACGCGGACCAGGTGGAGAAGCTGCTGGCCGGCTTCCCCTGCGCCTGGGAGATGGCCGACCCCACCGAGGAGGAGTACCCCCAGGTGCCCATCAAGCTGAAGAACGGCCCCCTGGCCGCGCCCTTCAACGTGGTCACCGAGATGTACGCCATGCCCGCCTACAACAGCGTGGACCCCAACCCGCTGATGGCCCCGTTCTTCATCATTTTCTTCGGCTTTATGATGAACGACATCGCCTACGGCCTGCTGATGGTCATCGGCACCGCCTTTTTCCTGGCGAAGGCCAGGCCCAAGGGCACCATGCAGTACATGATGACCATGTTCTTTATGTGCGGCATCGCCTCCATCTTCTGGGGCTGCCTCACCGGCAGCTTCTTTGGCGACTTCCTGCCCAAGCTGTTCGCCCTGCTGGGCATCGACGACAATTTCGTGTGGTTCTGGCCCCCGCTGTTTACCCCGGTCAACGACATCATCACCGTTATGGTGGGCGCCATCGCCATGGGCGTGGTCCAGGTGTTCACCGGCATGGCCATCAGCGTGGAGGAGAAGTTCCGCCACGGCAGCGCCCTGGACGCCGTCACCCAGGAGATCGCCTGGTACTGCATCCTGGGCGGCGCGGCCCTGGCCATCGCCGGCAACCTGCTGGCCGGCCTGCCCCCGGCGCTGGGCACCGTGGGCCTCGCCATTCTGGTCCTCGGCCTGGCCCTGCTGCTGGTGGGCAACCTGATCCGCGCCAAGGGCCTGGGCGGCATCATCGGCTTCGGCGGCGACATCTACAACGGCGTGTCCGGCTATTTCAGCGACATCCTGTCCTATCTGCGCCTCATGGCCCTGATGATGGCCGGGTCCATCATCGCCACGGTGTTCAACACCCTGGGCTCGGTGTTCGGACTGGTCCCCTTCCTCATCGTGGCCCTCATCGGCAACGTGCTCAACCTGGTGCTCAACCTGCTGGGCTGCTACGTGCACACCCTGCGCCTGCAGTGCCTGGAGTTCTTCGGGCGCTTCTATCAGGACGGCGGAAAGCTCTTCCGCCCCCTCACTGTGGAAACCAAATATGTAGATATTTTGAAGGAGGAAATTTAAAATGGTTGCTTTTTTTGAAATGATCGGCGGTCCCGCCCTGGCCTTCATCGGCATCGCCCTGGCTGTCGGCCTGTGCTGCATCGGCTCCGCCAAGGGCACCGGCATGGTGGGCGAAGCCGCCACCGGCGTCATCTCCGTCACCCCCGAGCACTTCACCAAGTGCATGATCCTCCAGGCCCTCCCCGGCACCCAGGGCCTGTACGGCCTGGCCGCCGGCTTCTTCGGCCTGTTCGCCATGGGCTTCTTCACCGGCGGCGTGGGCCCCTTCAGCGGCGTGGCCTTCGGTGATCTGGGCGTGGCCGCCGGCATGTCCATCCTGTTCTCCTGCGTGCCCGTCATGCTGGGCGGCCTGCTCTCCGCCATCGCTCAGGGCCGCGTGGCCGCCGCCTCCATCAACATCGTGGCCAAGAAGCCCGACGACTACATGAAGGGCGTCATCATGTGCGGCATCGTGGAGTTCTACGCCATTCTGTCCCTGGTCGGCACCATCCTCATGCTGATGAACGTGAAGTAATGGGCCCGGTCAAATTTCAGAAAGGCGGTAATCCAAACAAATGAACGGAATTGAAAAGATCACCGCACGCATCGAGGAGGACGGCAGGGCGGAAAATGAGGCCCTGCTGGCCCAGGCCCGGGCGGACGCGGCGGACATCGCCGCCAAATACCAGGCCCAGGCGCAGGCCGCCGCGGACGAGATCCTGGCCCAGGGCCGCCGGGACGCCCAGGAGCGGGAGCGCCACCTGGACTCCATGGCCCAGATGGAGTGCCGCAAGGCGGTGCTGGCCGCCAAGCAGGACGTGATCGAGGAGGCCTTCCAGGCGGCCCACAAGAAACTGCTGGAGCTGCCCACGGAGCAGTATGTGTCCTTCCTGGCCGACCTGGCGGTGAAGGCGTCCGTCACCGGGCGGGAGAAGCTGATCTTCTCCCCCAGCCACCGTGCCCAGGTGGGCAAGGCGGTGGTGACGGCGGCCAACAAGAAGCTGGCCGAGGCCGTGGCCCCCAAGCTGCCCGACGAGATCACCGACTCCAAGGCGGGGGCCCTCCTGGACAAGGTGGTGACCGGCGCGTCCGCTGTGCTCAGCGGCACCGCCATGCTCACCCTGGCGGAGGAAACCCGCCCCATGGACGGCGGCTTCATCCTCTCCGACGGCGCGGTGGAGGTCAACTGCACCTTTGACACCCTGATCCGGCTCCAGCGCGGCGCGCTGGCCGGCGAGGTGGCCAAAGTGCTGTTTGACTGACCGGCCCCTTTCAATCGGAAGGGAAAGGGGGAAAAATCTTGTCGAAAAAAGTAAAGAAGCTGAAGGAAAACGATTTTCTGTCCATCTCCGCCCGGGTGCGGGTGCTGGAAAACCGGCTGCTCACCGCCGAGCGGATGGAGCGCATGATCGACGCCAAGGACGTGAACGACGCGGCCAAGGTGCTGGGTGAATGCGGCTACCCCGACCTGAGTGAGGTCACCAACTCCGCCCTGGACGCCATGCTGGCCCAGGCCCAGGCGGCCTTGTTCGCCGACATGGGCAAGGCGGTGGGCAACGAGGCGCTGATGGACGTGTTCCGCGTCAAGTACGACTACCACAACACCAAGACCCTGGTAAAGGCGGAGGCGCTGAAGCTGGACCGGGACCGGCTGCTGCTGGGCGGCGGGCGGTACGCCCCCGCCGCGTTGGCGGAGGACTACCGCCGGGAGGACCTGACGGCCTGTACCGAGGCCTTCAGGGAGGCCGTGGGCCATGCCCGGGAGGTGCTGGGCTCCTCCGGCGACCCCCAGCAGGCCGACTTCATCCTGGACCGGGCCTATTTTGAGGAGCTGTCCGCCCTGGCCGCCGCGTCGGGGAGCAGCTTCCTGGAGGGCTATGTGGCCGCCCTCATCGACGCGGCCAACCTGCGCGCCGCCGTGCGCGCCGCCCGGCTGGGCAAGGCGGGGGAATTCCTGCGCCAGGTGCTGGTGCCCGGGGGAATTGTCTCCACGGGGGCCATCGCTGCGGTAAAGGGCCCGGAGCTGGGAAAGGTGTTCCAGAACACCGATTTCGCCGCCGCCGCGGAGGCGGGGGCAGATGTGGCCGCGCCCAACGGCGGGCCCCTCACCGAGTTTGAGCGCATGTGCGACGACGCGGTGATGGCCTACCTGTCCCGCGCCCGGATGATCCCCTTCGGGGAGCAGCCCGTGGTGGCCTATCTCTACGCCCGGGAGGCGGAGGCCACCGCCATCCGCATCATTCTCACCGGCCGCATGGCGGGAATTGACGGCACCACCATCCGGCAGCGCCTGCGCCGGGCCTACTGTTAAGGGGGGAGACGTATGGCAAACAGCTATCAGATCGCCGTGCTGGGCGATCAGGACAGCGTCATGGGCTTCAAGGCCCTGGGGCTGACGGTCTTCCCCGCGGACAGCGTGGAGCAGGCCCGCTCCGCCCTGCACAAAATCGCCCGGGAGGACTACGCCGTGGTCTACCTCACCGAGCAGCTGGCCGCCCAGATGGAGGCGGACATCGCCCGCTATAAGGACGAGCTCACCCCGGCCATCATCCTGATCCCCGGCAAGGAGGGCAGCCTGGGGCTGGGCATGGCCAACATCAAGAAGTCCGTGGAACGGGCCGTGGGCGCGGACATCCTGTAAGGAGGCGCGCCGTGCTGTACTTTATCGCCGGACTGGCGCTGATCGCCATCGGTATCGTGATGCTGGTGAAGCCCCGGCTCGTGTTTGAGCTGACGGAGAGCTGGAAGCATGACGGCGGCGCGGCGGAACCGTCAAAGATGTGGCTCTTTTCCACGCGGTTTGGCGGTATGATGTGCGTGCTGGCCGGTATCGGCGGCGTGGTCGTCCCGTTTCTCCCGCAATGACGAACAATCAATTTTTGACAATAGACCTTTATGAAAGAAGGTATGCAGACCTATGGGAAAAGTAGTTAAGGTCTCCGGCCCCCTGGTGGTGGCCACCGGCATGGCGGACGCCAACATGTCCGACGTGGTCCGCGTGGGTCCCGAGCGCCTCATCGGTGAGATCCTCACCATGAACGGCGACTCCGCCTCCATCCAGGTCTACGAGGAGACCTCCGGCCTGGGCCCGGGCACCGAGGTGGTGACCACCGGCTCCCCCATGAGCGTGGAGCTGGGCCCCGGCATGATCGAGAACATCTATGACGGCATCCAGCGCCCGCTGGAGAAGATCATGGAGAAGGTCCACGGCAACAACCTGCCCCGCGGCGTGGAGGTCCCCGCCATCGACCAGGAGAAGCTGTGGGATTTCACTCCCGTGGCCAAGGCCGGCGACAAGGTGGTGGGCGGCGACATTCTGGGCACCGTCCCCGAGACGCCGGTGGTGCTCCACAAGGTCATGGTGCCCCCCAACCTGAAGGGCACGCTGAAGAGCGTGGCCAGCGCCGGGCAGTACAATGTGCGGCACACCGTGGCCGTGCTGGTCAAGGAGGACGGCACCGAGGTGGAGCTGGCCATGAGCCAGCGCTGGCCCGTCCGTGTGGGCCGCCCCTACAAGCACAAGTATCCCCCCATCAAGCCCCTGTCCTCCGGGCAGCGGATTGTGGACACCTTCTTCCCCGTGGCCAAGGGCGGCACCGCCGCCATCCCCGGCCCCTTCGGCTCGGGCAAGACGGTGATGCAGCACGCCCTGGCCAAGTGGTCCGACGTGGACATCGTGGTCTACATCGGCTGCGGCGAGCGGGGCAACGAGATGACCGACGTGCTCCGGGAGTTCCCCGAGCTGGTGGACCCCCGCACCGGTGAGACGCTGATGAAGCGCACGGTGCTCATTGCCAACACCTCTGACATGCCGGTGGCCGCCCGTGAGGCGTCCATCTACACCGGTATCACCATCGCCGAGTACTTCCGGGACATGGGTTACGACGTGGCCGTCATTGCCGACTCCACCTCCCGCTGGGCCGAGGCCCTGCGCGAGATGTCCGGCCGTCTGGAGGAGATGCCCGGCGAGGAGGGCTACCCCGCCTACCTGGCCTCCCGTCTGGCCCAGTTCTACGAGCGGGCCGGCTCCGTGTCCTGCCTGGGCTCCGACGAGGACCGCCGGGGCTCCCTCACGGCCGTGGGCGCTGTGTCCCCCCCGGGCGGCGACCTGGCCGAGCCCGTCTCCCAGGGCACCATGCGCATCGTGAAGGTGTTCTGGGCCCTGGACGCCCAGCTGGCTTACAAGCGCCATTTCCCCGCCATCAACTGGCTCACCTCCCACTCCCTGTACCTGGACTCCCTGAAGCCCTGGTTTGACGAGAACCTGGGCCGGGAATTCCTCCAGAACCGGGAGCAGGCTATGAGCGTGCTCCAGCAGGAGTCCAGCCTGAACGAGATCGTGCAGCTGGTGGGTAAGGATTCCCTGTCCCCCGCCGACCAGCTCACCCTGGAGACCGCCCGCATGGTCCGCGAGGACTTCCTCCAGCAAAACTCCTTCGTGGACATCGACTCCTTCTCCACCTACGACCGGCAGGAGAAGCTGCTGGCCATGATCCTGGACTACGACAAGCTGTGCCGCGCCGCCATCACCAAGGGCGCCCCCGCCGCCAAGCTGTTCGAGATCCCCGCCCGTGAGCGCATCGGCCGCGCCAAGAGCGTGCCCGCCGAGGAGTACGTCCAGGTGTACGCCGACATCTCCTCCGACATGGAGCGGGAGATCGACGAGGTCGTCAGAAAGGCAGGTGAGGAGCTGTGATCCGAGAGTATAAAACCATCCAGGAGATCGCGTCCCCGCTGATGATGGTCAAGATGGTGGAAAACGTCACCTATGATGAGCTGGTGGAGGTGGAGCTGCCCGACGGCGGCATCCGCCGGGGCAAGGTGCTGGAGGTCAACGGCGACACCGCCGTGGTCCAGCTCTTCGAGTCCGCCGCCGGCATCAACCTGGCCCAGTCCAAGGTCCGCTTCCTGGGCCATCCCCTCCAGCTGGGAGTGTCCGGCGACATGCTGGGCCGGGTGTTCAACGGCATGGGCGCGCCCATCGACGGCGGCCCCGCCATCCTGGCCGAGGAGTACCGGGACATCAACGGCCTGCCCATGAACCCCGCCGCCCGGGACTACCCCGACGAGTTTATCCAGACCGGCGTGTCCACCATCGACGGACTGAACACCCTGGTCCGCGGGCAGAAGCTGCCCATCTTCTCCGGCTCCGGCCTGCCCCACGCCAACCTGGCCGCCCAGATCGCCCGGCAGGCCCGGGTGCTGGGGGATGACGCGGGCAATTTCGCCGTGGTGTTCGCCGCCATCGGCATCACCTTTGAGGAGTCTGAGTTCTTCGTCCAGGAGTTCAAGCGCACCGGCGCCATCGACCGCACCGTGCTGTTCACCAACCTGGCCAACGACCCCGCCGTGGAGCGCATCTCCACCCCCCGTATGGCGCTGACCGCCGCGGAGTACCTGGCCTTTGAAAAGAACATGCACGTGCTGGTCATTCTCACCGACATCACCAACTATGCCGAGGCCCTGCGCGAGGTGTCCGCCGCCAAGAAGGAGGTCCCGGGCCGCCGCGGCTTCCCCGGCTACCTGTACACCGACCTGGCCACCATGTACGAGCGGGCCGGCCGCCAGCTGGGCAAGCCCGGCTCCATCACCATGATCCCCATCCTCACCATGCCCGAGGACGACAAGACCCACCCCATCCCCGACCTCACCGGCTATATCACTGAGGGCCAGATCATCCTCTCCCGCCCCCTGTACCGCCAGGGCATCAATCCCCCTGTGGACGTGCTGCCCTCCCTGTCCCGTCTGAAGGACAAGGGCATCGGCGCGGGCAAGACCCGGGAGGACCACGCCAACGTGCTCAACCAGCTCTTTGCCGCCTACTCCACCGGCAAGGACAACAAGGAGCTGATGTCCATCCTGGGCGAGGCGGCGCTGACCCCCACCGACCTGCTGTACGCCAAATTCGCCGACGAGTTCGAAAAGCGCTACGTCAACCAGGGCTATGAGGAGAACCGATCCATCGAGGACACCCTGGCCCTGGGCTGGGAGCTGCTGTCCATCCTGCCCCGCGCGGAGCTGAAGCGCATCAAGCCGGAGTATATCGAAAAGTATCTGCCGAAGAAGGACCAGTAAAGGAGGGGTAAGACATGGCAAATACCGTGGTCAACCCCACCCGAATGGAGCTCACCCGCCTCAAGGGCAAGCTGAAGACCGCCCAGCGGGGCCACAAGCTGCTCAAGGACAAGCGGGACGAGCTGATGAAGCAGTTCCTGGACACCGTGCGGGAGCTGCGCTCCCTGCGCACCCAGGTGGAGCAGGATCTGATGCGGGTGCACAGCTCCTTTACCGTGGCCTCCGCGCTGATGAGCGCCCAGGCCATGGAGCAGGCGCTGATGTACCCCAAGCAGTCGGTGGAGCTCACCATGACCTTCCAGAACATTATGTCGGTGAACGTGCCGGTCTACCACTACCAGACCCGCACCGAGGACACTGGCGACATCTTCCCCTACGGCTTCGCCGCCACCAGCGGCGAGCTGGACGGGGCGGTGGCCGCCCTGGGCGAGGTATTCCAGAACATGCTGAAGCTGGCCCAGACCGAGAAGGCCGCCCAGCTCATGGCGGAGGAGATCGAAAAGACCCGCCGGCGAGTCAACGCCCTGGAGTACGTGGTCATTCCCAACACCCAGGATTCCATCCGCTATATCACCATGAAGCTGGATGAGAACGACCGGGCCACCACCACCCGGCTGATGAAGGTCAAGGACATGCTGCTGGCCGAGGCCCAGGAGGAGCGCCGGGCCGCCAGCGACAAGGCCATCGAGGCCTTTGGCTGATCGCCGCCCCAATCGCAGCCTTCGCGGCAACAAAAAAAGAGGTGCTTTCCATATTGCATGGAAAGCACCTCTTTTTCGGCCCTGAGGTCGGAAGGCGAACCCGCCCGCCCCTCACAGTACCAGCATAAGGTTGTTATAGTTGAGCTCTTTCGCCCTTTTCTGAACAGAGAACCAATCAATAATTGTCAAAATGCCGCAGCATCCCGCCGTAAGCAGCTTCAAAATCCCCATACCCGTATCCCCCAGCATAAAACGGTCAATGCCCAGGGTGCCCAGGAAAATGGAAATCAGCAGTATGGTCGTGGGATCCTTAAATTCCACCGTGGACGCCAACTGGAATTTCGTCTCATCGGCCTGGAGAAGCTTCTGCTTCAAAAAGACCACCTTTTCCCCGGGCAAATATTTTTGATTGGTCATCACAAACATATCCACCTTATCCTGTGTCATCTTGCTGTCTCTCCTTTCTATTGTGTACCTGGAAAGCATGTGCGCCATACATGGTATACCGCCAGCATGAGGGCATAGCCTGCCAATGTGACGTCAAGCCACCGTCCCTGGGGCACAAGAGCCGTTCCCCTGTGCGCAAAAAGGAACAGAAACACAGGCGTGGGCAGAAACAACAGGTGGTACTGCACCGCCTGACCCCAATCTCCACATAGAAAGCACAGCCAGGCCCTGGTCAAGCCGCAGCCCGGACACATCAACCCCGACCATCGATAGATCGGACAGCCAAAAAGCCCCTCCAGCGCCAACAGGCTGAAGGCAGCAGCGTGCAGTCCCAACGTTCGGTATTGACAATGTCTCAGCCCTGAGTTTATGTGACGCCAGCCTCCTCAACAGTACAGGAATACAATACTACAGTATTTATATTTTGTCAAGCAACAGGATACAATAGTATTGTAATTTTTGATTTATGATGCGCTGTGAGGTGACCAAATGCTGAATCAGAGGATACGTCTATTGCGCCAGAGCCGCAATATGAGCCAAGTCGAGCTGGCAAAGCGGCTGAATGTCACCAAACAAAGTGTCTCCAATTGGGAAAACGACAACATCCAGCCCTCAATCGAAATGCTGATCAAACTATCAGAGGTCTTTTCTGTGTCCACCGACTACCTGTTAGACCGAGACAGCCGTGAGTATTTGGACGTAAGCGGTCTTCCGCAAAATGTAGTGGCGCACCTGCGTCAGCTGGTGGAAGATTTGCGGGCAATTTAGGATCTGCTGGCCATGTCCAAGCAGGCCCTAAGAGCCTGTTTAAATCTCTCAAAACGCCATTTGCCGGAGCTTTTTCCGCCATGCTTCGTTGGGATTTCTTGAAATAAACACAATTATTCCTGCAAAATTCCGCCTCGCCTGACGAGAAAATCTCTCGTCAGCTGGCATTCTCCGAGATATTAAACGGGCTCTAAGCAAAAACAACCCAGGCCAAAGGCCTGGGTTGTTTTCTTAACTGACTCTTAAACCTCCATGATAACGGGCAGAATCATGGGATTGCGCTTGGTTTTTTTGTAGAGATAGCCGGACAGGGCGCCCTTCATCTCCGACTTGATGGAGCTCCAGTCCCGGATGTGGCGCTGCTCACAGGTGTTCAGGGCGTCCACCGCCACCTGGCGCAGCTCGTCCATCAGCTCCTCCGACTCCTTCACATACACAAAGCCCCGGGTGATGATGTCCGGCCCGGAGATCACCGAGCCGTCCTCCCCGGACATGGACACCACCACCACCACCATGCCGTCCTGGGCCAGGTGCTGGCGGTCCCGGAGGACCACCGCCCCCACGTCGCCCACGCCGTAGCCGTCCACAAAGACCTTGCCGGCGGGCACCGTGCCGTTGATCTTCACGCTGTCCCGGGTGAGCTCGATCACCCGGCCCACGTCGCTGATGACGATGTTCCGCGGATCCATGCCCATGCCCCGGGCCAGCTTGGCGTGGGTCTTGAGGTGGCGCTGCTCCCCGTGGACGGGGATAAAGAACTTGGGCCGAACCAGGGCGTGCATGATCTTCAGCTCCTCCTGACAGGCGTGTCCAGACACGTGAAGGGGCAGCTCACGCTCGTTGACCACCTCAGCCTCCCGGCGGTAGAGCTCGTTGATCACGTTGCCGATGGAATCCTCGTTGCCGGGGATGGCGGAGGCGGAGATAATGACCCGGTCACCGGGCTGTATGTCCACCTGGCGGTGGGTGTTGAAGGCCATTCGGGTGAGAGCGGACATGGTCTCCCCCTGGCTGCCGGTGGTGATGATGCACACCTTGTCCGGGGGCAGGGTCTTGATGTGGGCCACGTCCACCACCGTCCCCGCCGGGATGTTCATATAGCCCAGCTCGGTGGACACCTTCATGGCGTTCTCCATGCTCCGCCCCGTCACCGCCACCTTGCGGCCGTACTTGGCGGCCACGTCGATGATCTGCTGGATGCGGTCGATATTGGAGGCGAAGGTGGTGACGATGATGCGGCTCTCACAGCCCCGGAACAGCGCGTCAAAGGAGGCGCCCACGCTCCGCTCGCTCTTGGTGAAGCCGGGGCGCTCCACGTTGGTGGAGTCGCACAGCAGGGCCAGCACCCCCGCGTTCCCCAGCTCGCCCAGCCGGGTGAGGTCGGCCATCCCCCCCTGGATGGGGGTGGGGTCGATTTTGAAATCGCCGGTGTGAACGCACACGCCCACAGGGGTGCGGATGGCAAAGGCCACCGCGTCGGCGATGGAGTGGTTGATGTGGATGAACTCCACGCTGAATTTGCCCGCCTTCACGGTTTCCCCCGCCTCGCAGGTGATGAGCTTCACCTTGTCGCTCAGGCGGTGCTCGTCCAGCTTCAGCTTGATGAGGCCGGCGGACATCCGGGTGGCATAGATGGGGGCGTTCACATCCCGCATGAGGTAGGGGATGGCCCCGATGTGGTCCTCATGGCCGTGGGTGATGAAAATGGCCCGGATCCGGTCCCGGTTCTGGATCAGGTAAGTGAAATCGGGGATGACCACATCGATGCCGTACATATCGTCGTCCGGGAAGCCCATACCCACGTCCACCAGGATGATGTCGCCGCCGTACTCGTAGACGGTGAGATTCTTGCCGATCTCATTGAGACCTCCAAGAGAGATAATTTTCAGTTTTTCTGCCATAAATACTCCTTTTTATTCTATAAAAATTTGCGCAGGGCATGACGGGCGGTTCCAAATACCCCCGCCCTTTGTCCCTATATAGACGGCAGAACGCTCCGGACGCGACAAAATACGCGGCGAGATTCCCCGCGTACCATGGGCGGGCCGGCCCCCGCCCGACCGGCCCTGTCTCGCCGGTGAGGTGGAGGGCCTGCGGCCCATGTCGTCCTATGCTGTGCTCTGCCCATCAAAAAGCGCTGCCATCAGCGCTCTACGCCAATTAAAAAAGCTCAACTCCATGTGCGCGCCGCTCGCGGCGGCCCGTTGCCTCTTTGAAGGAGCCGTTTTCGGCAGTATACCACATCCAAATGGAAAAGTACAGCTTTTTTTGTCGCCGGCCCAGGCCGCCCATCCGCCCCGCCCCAGGTATAGAAACTGGAATATTTGCCCAAAATTGGCATAGAGTCTTGACAGGGGGACCGCTGTCCCCCTGGTGAAAGGAAGGTGAAGTCCATGGCAGAAGCAGTCCGATTCAGCCGCCGGAAGGCGGCGGAGCGGCTGGAGGAGGAGCGCCGGCAGCTGATGGAGGGGATGCGGGAAACCCGCAGCCAGCTCAACTACGCCTACGCCCAGTTCAACGCCTACAGCGACCCCGATCTGGTGGACGCCTGCGTCTATGAGATCAACGCCCTGCAAAGCCGCTATTCCTACTTTGTCCGCCAGGTCAAGCTGCTGGAAGCGGCCCGAGAGGGGGCGGTGTGAGCGGCTGGCTCTGGGCCGCCGCCGGGGCGGCGGTGCTGGCGCTGGTCCTGTTCCGCCGCCCTCTGGGCGTCCTGTGCCGCCTGGCTGTCCGGTCCGGGCTGGGGCTGGTCTTCCTCTGGCTGTTCCAGAGCATGGGGCCCCTGGTGGGCGTCCACCTGGGGGTGAACCTGCTCAACGGGCTGGTGCTGGGCCTTCTGGGCGCCCCCGGCTTCGCCCTGCTCCTCATGGCCCAGTGGGCCAGCCCGTGAGCGCCCCGGGCTTTGACAATTTGTTCACAATTATTTTATAAAAACTCACATATTTTGGTTGGATTCTCTCCCGACCCTGTGGTATAATATCCGCGAGGCGGATATTATACGTTCAATTTCGTGCCGTATTGTCTCCCTCCCTGCCGGGAGCCGGACAATACGGCGCGTGATACCATCAAGCTGATCTATGGTATCGTATCCGCCCAGCGGATATGATACCTTGATTTTATGCGCCCAGCCCGCCCTCCGGCGGTGGGACGCCCCATATGGCATCGCCGCCCCACGGCACAGCTCAGGGTATCATATCGGCACACGCCGCACCACGCGGCGCAGCGCGGCCCCAAAAAGGGCCCGCGCCGGTGTTATGCCCTGTTTTTTGCGGTCTGCCGCCCCGCTTTTCCGGGCGGAGGCCGTCCATCATACTGGTCTGCGGCCTGCGCCACAGCGGGCCGCCTGGGGGGATTGCTATGGGCGGAAGGAATGGCCACTACGGATATCACGAGTACCGGGGCAGAGGCGGCGGCCGGGGCCGGACGGTTCTGCTGTTTATCATCGCGCTGCTGGTGGTGCTGCTGCTGGCGGGCGTGCTGTTTATGGTGTTCATCGGCCCCTACCTGGAGTACTCCCCCACCGGGCTGAAGATCAACTGGCCCTGGGCCCAGGAGGAGCCCCCTGCTCCCTCTCCGCCGCCCATCGCCTCCGACCTGCTGGAGGTGGTCAGCGACCCGCCGCCGGACCTGATTGTGGAGTCCACGGAGCCCACCCCCTCTCCCAAGCCGGAATACACCCCCATCGGCGTCGTGACGGTGACCGCCGCCCAGCTGCGAAACGGCACCGCCGCCCAGGCCGCAGCCGCCGCCGGGGGCGGCGCGGTGGTGGTGGAGATGAAGGACATCAAGGGGCGGCTGGCCTGGCAGTCCCAGGTGGAGCTGGCCGCCACCCTGGGGACCAACGCCGCCGACAACCTCACCGCCCAGGCGGTGCAGACCCTGTCCCAGACCACTGACCTGTACCTGGTGGCCCGGGTGCAATGCTTCCGTGACCCAATCCTGGCCCAGAGATGGGTGGGCACCCTGATGACCAAGGGGGGCAACCTCTGGCACGACGCCCAGGGCGTGGGCTGGACCAGCCCCGCCAGCCAGCAGACGGTGGATTACCTGTCCGCCCTGTGCCTGGAGCTGGCCGACATGGGCTTTGACGAGATCTTGCTGGACAGCGCGGGCTATCCCAACTCCGGAGAGGTGAACGTGCTGGCCGTGGGCGACAACCGCCCTGAGGACCTGACGGTCCCCGTGTCCGCCTTCCTGTCCCGCCTCTCCGAAGAGCTGGAGGAGCGGGGGGTGCGCCTGTCCGTGTACACCGACGAGACCCTGGCGACGGGGAGCGCGGTGCTCAGCGGTCTCACCGCCCAGGTGCTGGCCCAGTACGCGGACCGGGTCTGGCTCAGCAGCCAGGCCAGCGCACAGCAGTACACCACCCTGCTCACCGCCGAGGGCTGGGAGAACCTCTCCGCCCGGCTGGTGGTGAAAAACGCCGCCGTCGGCAGCTGGTATCAATAAACACCGCAGAGAAAGGAGCGCCCATGCCCCAAGAGCTTCGTCCCCGCAAGGCTGTGCCCGCCTATGAGGGCACCCTGCGCAGTCACATGATCATGATCCCCCCCTGCATCTCCGAGTGCTCCGGCATCCGGGTGTTCGGGCGGCGGATCAAGTCCCTGGCCTTCACCACCGACGTGGCCATCATCCGCAACATCAACGCCGACGCCATCATCGCCGTCTACCCCTTCACCCCTCAGCCCGCCATTCACCGTGCCATCATGCAGGCGGCGGACATGCCGGTGTTTGCCGGAGTGGGCGGCGGAGTCACCCGTGGGATGCGGGTGGTGAACCTGGCCAACGACGCCGAGCACGAGGGCGCCTTCGGCGTGGTGGTCAACGCCCCCACCGACAACCTTGTGGTAAAAATGCTCAAGCAGGTGCTGGACATCCCGGTGGTGGTCACTGTGGTATCCGGCAAAACCGACGTGGCCGCCCGGCTGGAGGCCGGGGCGGACATCCTCAACGTGTCAGGAGCCCAGTTCACGCCGGACATCGTGCGGGGCATCCGGGAGAAGTTCCCCGACGTGCCCATCATCGCCACCGGCGGCCCCACCGACGAGACCATTGTGGAGACCATCCGCGCCGGGGCCAACGCCATTACATACACCCCTCCCACCAACGGGGAGCTGTTCGCCCAGTCCATGGCCCGCTACCGCCGGGAGCTGGACGGGGAGCAGCGCTAGGAGCCGTTTGAACATTGGCAATGCGCCTGCAAAGAGCCCCGCCGATTGGGCGCGCTGACCATGTGCAAGCAGGCCCTAGCCCCGGCGCAATCCGCGTCTTGACCCATAGCGGCCTTCGGGAAACGCCGGAGGCCGCCCCGCGCCCGTATCTCAAAAAGGAGGCATTACAGTCTATGAACGTCCTCATGCTCAACGGAAGCCCCCGCGCCGGGGGCAACACCTCCATCGCTCTGCGGGAGATGGAGCAGGTCTTCCAGGCGGAAGGTATTGATGTGGAGACCGTCCAGGTGGGCGGCCAGGATATCCGGGGGTGCGTCGCCTGCGGCGGCTGCGCCAAGCAGGGCAAATGCGTGTTTGACGACCTGGTCAACCAGCTGGCCCCCAAGTTTGAGGCCTGCGACGGCCTGGTGGTGGGCAGCCCGGTGTACTACGCCTCGGCCAACGCCACCCTGGTGGCCCTGCTCACCCGGCTGTTCTACAGCACCCATTTCGACAAGACCATGAAGGTGGGGGCCAGCGTGGTAGCGGCCCGCCGGGGCGGACTGTCCGCCGCCTTTGACGAGCTGAACAAGTTCTTCACCATCTCCGGGATGCCGGTGGCCTCCAGCCAGTATTGGAACAGCGTCCACGGCAGGCTCCCCGGGGAGGCCGCCCAGGACGCGGAGGGGCTCCAGACCATGCGGGCCCTGGCCCGGAACATGACCTTCCTCATCAAGAGCATCGCCCTGGGCAGGGAGCGGTTCGGCCTGCCCGAGAAGGAGCCCCGCCAGTCCACCAGCTTTGTCCGCTGACCGCCCCCTCTCCTCCATACGCTGTGACGCCTTTCCCCCGGTTACATTCTCCAAAAAGCCCTGTCCGGCAGTGCCGGACAGGGCTTTTCTTCTACTCCTCCAAAAACTCGTCCAGATTGCTCCAGTCGATCCGCCGGCTGGGCAGCCAGACGTAGTGCCCGTCCTCCAGTTCCACCGCCTGTCCGGGGTCCCCCCCGTCGGCCAGGGTGAGGGCCAGGTCCAGCATGGCCCTGGCAATCCCCCTGCCGTCGTTGAGAATGGTGCCGTACAGCTCCCCTGTGGCCACCGCCTCCAGGGCAGGGGCGGTGGCGTCCACCCCCACCACCAGCAGGCTGGGGCCGCCCCAGGCCCGAATGGCGTCGATGGCCCCCAGGGCCATGTCGTCGTTGTTGGAGAATATCACCTCAATGCCATCCCCAAACTCCTCCAGCCACTGGCTCATTTTGGCGGCGGCCTGGCCCCGGTTCCAGTTGGCGGCGTCGCTGGCCAGCTTTTCCACCGCCACCCCGGCGTCGGTGAGGGTCTTGACCGAGTACTCCGTGCGCAGCAGGCTGTCCTGGTGGCCCGGCTCCCCCTCCAGCATCACGTATTGGAGCACGCCGTCCCCGTTGCGGTCCAGCCCCATCCGCTGGTCCCGCCACGCGTCCAGCACCAGCTGCCCCTGGAGGGCGCCGCTCTCCTCCGCCCGGGCGCCCACGTAATACACCCGCTCCCGGTAGTCGATGTCCTCCGCCACCGGCTGCCGGTTGAAGAAGATGACGGGCACCCCCGCCGCCTCCGCCTTGTCGATGAGCACCGCCGCCGCCGTGCGGTCCACAATGTTCACCAACAGCACATCGTACCCCCGGTCCAAAAAGCGGTCGATCTGCTCCATCTGGGTGGTCTGGTTGTTGGCCCCGTCCACCACCGAGATATTGATCTTCCGCCCCTGGGCCACCTCGGCCTCCTGGACCATCCGCTCCAGCTCCTGGGTGACTGAGGCGATGAAGGTGTCGTCCTGGCTGTAGACGGCCACGCCCAGGCGCAGGGTCTCCCGCTCCCCCTCCTGGGGGGCGCACCCCCCCAGGGACAGTGCCAGACAGGCCGCCAGCAGCAGGGCCGTCCCCCGGTCAGCCCACCGGGAACAGCAGCTTTTGGTATTCCGGCTCATAGATCTCCTCTCCCCTCACAATGAAAAAGGGCAGCTGCTCCGGCTGGGCGGCCCGCCCCCGGGCCAGGGCCATGGCCCCCTCCACCGCCAGATAGCCCACGGCGAAGTCGCTCCACGCGGCGGCGGCGGAGATCACCCCCCGCTCCAGCCACGCCGCCCCCCTGGCGGTCACCCCCGCCCCGTACAGGGGGAGGTCCAGCCCCAGGCTGTCCTTCAGCGCCGCCGCCTGCTCGGTAAGGGCGGGCTCAAAGGCCATCACGGCGGACAGGTCAGGCTGCTTGAGCAGGTCGGCCAGTCCTGTCCCCGACAGGTCCGTCTCCCCCACCCGCACCCTGGCCCCCGCCGCCTCCAGCGCCTGCCGGGCCCCCTCCAGCCGGGCGGCCACGCCGGCGCTGTCCGGGGAGGCGCTGAGCAGCAGCACATAGCCCTCTCCGCCCTGGGCCAGCGCCGCCTCCGCCAGCGCCGCCCCCAGGGCGGCGTTGTCCGGGGCCACGGTAAGGTCCGCCTTCGCCAGAGGGGACTCCAGGGAGACGATGGGGCAGCCCGCCCCCGTCTCCGCCAGCGCCCGGTCCAGCCCTGCGCAGTCCGCCGGGGCGATGACCAGCACCGCCGTCTGCCCCGCCTCCCGGCGGAGCAGATCCAGCTGGCCCGCCCCGTCGTTGTTTCCCGCCGGGGTGAGCACCCGCAGCTCCGCCCCCAGCTCCCCCGCCGCCTGCTCCATGCCCAGCCGCACATTGGACCACAGGGCGGTGTCCGCCTCCCGGAGAATCACCGACACCTCCGTCGGCGGGGCCGCCCTGCGGCGGGCGGCGACCTGGGGCAGCAGCATCGTGAGGATCACCCCTCCCCCCAGGGCCAGCAGAATCACCAGCTCAATCCGTGCGTTTCGCTTCATCTTCACGGCGCGTCCTCCTGTTCCAGCCGGGCGGCCTGCTCCCCATCCAGGGCGGGCAGGCGCAGGCGGACGGTGGTCCCCTCGTCCGGCTCGCTGAAAATGGTCAGGCCATAGGCCTCCCCAAAGGTGAGCTGAATCCGGCGGTGGACGTTGCGCACCCCGATACCCGACCCGCTGGTGCGCAGCTGGGGCCGCTGGTCGCTGAGCAGGGTGGCCGCCAGCTCCGGGCGCATCCCCACCCCGTTGTCCGTCACGTCGATGATCAGCTCGTCCCCCTCCCGGCGGGCCTCCACCGAGATGAGCCCGTCCTCCTCCGCGCCCGCCATGCCGTGGTACACCGCGTTTTCCAGCAGGGGCTGAATGGTGAGCTTCAGCATGTACAGCCCCTCGGTACCCGGCTCCGCCTTCACCCGCAGGTCAAACTTGTTCTTGTAGCGGATCTTCTGTATGCTCAGGTAGTGCCGGGCGTGGTCCAGCTCGTCGGACAGGGGGATGATCCGCCTGCCCCCGCTCAGGGCGATGCGGAACAGCCTTGCCAGGGAGGTGACCATCTGAATGGCCTCCTGGGTGCGGCCCGCCTCCGTCATCCAGATGACCGAGTCCAGGGTGTTGTAGAGGAAATGGGGATTGATCTGGGACTGGAGCACCTCCAGCTCGCTGCGGCGCTTCTGCGCCTCCTGCTGGATGATGTCGTCCATCAGGTGGCGCATGGTGGACACCATGGAGGCGATGGAGTGGCTGAGCCGGCGCAGCTCGCCGCCGCCGCTCTCCTCGATCTCCACGTCCTCCCGCCCCGCCTCCAGCTCCTTCACCGCCTGGTCCAGGCGGAGGATGGGGTCCGAGATGTGCTCCGAGATGCGGAAGTTCAAAAAAGCCATCAGGAAGGCGGAGAACAGCAGGATGGACACGCCGAACAGCAGCAGGGAGTCTCCCTCCCCCCACAGCTGCCCGGCGGGGACCACCCCCACCAGCTTCCAGCCGGTGTAGCCCACGGTCTTCACCGTCACCTCCCGCTCCTGGCCCTGGAAGCGCTCGTGGCGGGAGCCGTCTGGGTATCCCGCCGCCGTCAGGTTGTTCTCCTCCAGCAGCCCGGAGTAGATCAGCTGCTGCCTGGGGTGGTAGATCAGCTCCCCGCTGCGGTCGGTGAGGTACACATACCCCCCGTTGGGCAGCTCGATGTCCCGGCAGACCTGGGCGATGCCGCTGAAATTCATGTCCACCAGCAGCACCCCCCGCTCGGTATTCCCGTCCCGGGTGAGCTGCACATGGCGGCTGAGGGACACCACCCAGCGGTAGGGGTGGTCCGGGTCGTCAAACAGCTCCTGAATGTGGGGGGTGGAGAAGTGGAGGTTCTCCATCCGCTCCAGGGCCAGGCAGAACCAGGAGCTCTCGTTGGGGAAGGCGGTGGGCTTGATGGAGGACAGGGGCACCGCCGTCTCCAGCCCGCCCCCCTCGTTGAACACGGCGATGGACACCAGCGCGTCCCGGTTTTCCTCGTAGAGCAGGCTCATGGCCTCCCCCATGGAGCGCTGGGTGAGGTCGGTCTTTTTGATGATCCGATAGTACACCGTGTCGGACACCCGCATCATCCGCCGCAGGTGGCTGTCCAGGTTCATGTTCACCTGGGCCAGCACCCGCTGGGTGGCCTCCTGGGTCAGGCTCTGGGCGGAGTCGGAAAAGCGCAGCAGCAGGCTGGCCCCCATAAAGGCGATGCCCGCCAGGGCCACGGCGGTGAAGGACAGGGACAGCAGCAGCTGGATGCTCATCCTCCGATAGCCCTCCCGCGCCCGCGCGGCCAGCCGTTTGAACAGGGCCATGGCTCTCCCTCCCCGGTCATCCCGGCTGCCCCGCCCGGAATTTGGAGGGGGGCAGCCCGAAGTGCTTTTTGAACACATAGCTGAAATAGTTTGGATCGGCATAGCCGGTTTGCTCGGCGATGAGATAGGTTTTCTCATCCGTCTCCCGGAGCAGGCGGGCGGCGTGCTCCATGCGCACCTCGGTGACGTAGGCGGTGAAGCTCTTCTGGGTCTCCCGCTTGAACAGGGTGGAGAAATAGGCCGGGGACAGGTGCAGCCGGGCGCACAGGGTCTCTACGCTCAGCTCGCTGTCGCCGTAGTGCTCGGCGATGAAGCCCTTGGCCTGCTCCACCGTCTTCCAGGCGGAGTCCGACCGCTGGCGGCTGAGCTGCTCCCAGAGCCGCAGGGCCCGGTCCAGCAGCCACTCCTCCAGCTCATCCAGGGAGCGGAAGTCGGTGATGGCCACCCTGCCGGTGAAGCCGGAGCCGAACACCCCCTCCACATCCGCCCCGCTGGCCCGGGCCAGCCTGGTGAGGGCGGTGAGCACCTCCAAAAAGAACAGGTGGCTCTGCGCCAAAGAGAGCCTGGCCTCCCGCACCCGGCCCACCTGCCGGCGGACCAGCTCGGTCACCTGCTCCCGGCTGCCCAGCTTCACCGCGGCGGACAGGGCGCGCTGGTCCGCCTCGTCCAGGGTGAGCGCCGCAGACCGGTCCGGCTCCAGGTCCCCGATGTACAAAACCTGCTCCGTCCCCATGAGCACCCGGTATTCCGCCGCGGCCGCGGCCCCCTCCATGGAGTCCGGAAGCCGCTCCGGCCCCGGGCAGGGCCGCCCCACCCCTACGAACAGGGTCATCCCCAGCAGGGAGACCGCCAGCACGCACAGCCGCCCCAGCTCCTCCGTCAGATCATAGATCCGCTCCCCGTCCTCCATGTGCACCAGCAGCGCCACCGTCTCATTGTACAGCGCGGTGCGCAGGGCGCATCCCTCCAGGGCAAAATGGGCCTGGAAAAAGGCCTGGATGGAGGGCAGCAGCAGCTCCTCCCCGCTGGACCCCGCCAGCACCAGCGCCGCCGTCCAGCAGCCCGGGGCCAGCTCCACCTCATACCGGGCCGCCCGCTCCCGCACCTGCTCCGGGGGGATGCGGCCGTCCAGCAGCCGGGTGTAGAACAGCTCCCGCAGCACCGGCAGGCTCTCCTCATACCGGTGGCGGAGGGACTCGATATCCCGGCGCTCCATGCGCTCGCGGTCCAGCTGCTCCCGCAGGCGGGTGAGCACGCCGCTCAGCTCGGGGGCGTTGATGGGCTTGAGGATGTACTCCGACACATTCATGCCCACCGCCTGCCGGGCGTACTCGAACTCGTCAAAGCCGGAGAACACCACCAGCTTGGAGGCGGGCAGCAGGGGCTTCAGCCGCCGGCACAGCTCCAGCCCGTCCAGGTAGGGCATCTTGATGTCGGTGAGCACCACATCGGGGCGCAGCTGCTCGCACAGCTCCAGGGCGTCCACCCCGTTGCCCGCCGTCCCCGCCAGGGCGAAGCCCAGGCCGGCCCAGTCGATCTTCACCCGGATGCCCTCCCGGATCTCCTCCTCGTCGTCCACCAGCAAAACCCGGTACTCCTCCACCACAGCCGCCTCCCGTCTCAACATATATGGCGTTTTGCCCTGCAAAACGCCGCCGCCCATGGGCGGTTTTTCGTTCCGCTCTCATTATACCACAGATTTTTCTGCGTGAAAACAGCAAAGGCGCCCGCCCGCCGGATGGCGGACGGACGCCGGGATTGCGGGCTCTTACTTCTTCACCAGGTACTTGCGCATGTCCAGGGCGCAGGCAAACAGGATAATGCCGCCCTTCAGCGCGTACTGGAGGTTCTGGTCCATGCCCACCAGGGGCAGGGCCACGAAGATCAGCCGCAGCATGATCACGCCGATGACAATGCCGCTGATCTTGCCGATGCCGCCCACGAAGGACACGCCGCCGATAACGCAGGCCGCGATGGCGTCCAGCTCGTAGTTGACGCCGGTATTGGCGGTGTTGGAGGTGATGCGGGCGCTCTCCACAAAGCCCGCCCAGCCGTACATGGCGCCCGCCAGGGCGAACACGGCGATGGTGGTGGCGAACACGTTGACGCCGGACACCCGGGCGGCCTCCTCATTGGCGCCCAGGGCGAACATGTTCTTGCCGAAGGTAGTCTTGTTCCAGATAAACCACATCACAACGGTGAGGAGCAGGGCGTAAATCACATAGTTGGGGATGCTCAGCGCGTTGGGGTCCCCCGCCTCCCCAAAGGTCAGCAGGGGCGGCTTGCCCACCACAAAATCGCGGTAGCCGTCGTCCAGGCCGGAAATGGCCTGCCCGCCGTTGTTGCCCATTTTCACATACAGCAGCAGCATGGTGTACAGGATCAGCTGGGTGGCCAGGGTGACAATGAAGGGGTGGAGCTTGAACTTGGCCACGAAGAAGCCGTTGAAGGCGCCGATGCACGCGCCCAGGGCCACCACAATGAGGATGACCAGCGGGATGGGCAGGGTGCCGATGTTGGGCCACATCTTATTGGCGGCGTCCGCCGACTGGAGCAGGGAGGCGGAGATGCAGGCGGTGATGCCCACGGCCCGGCCGGCGGACAGGTCGGTGCCGGTGAGCACGATGCACCCGGCGATGCCCAGGGCCACGGGCAGGTAGGCCGCCGTCAGGCTCAGCAGATTCACCAGGGAGCGGGGGCTCAGGAAGGAGGGCTGGGTAATGGCCACGTAGGTCGCCACCACCAGCATGATGATAATCAGCGCGTTGTTGAGCAGGGCGTCGCCCACCTTCTGGGGCGTCAGCCCCTGGGCCCGCTCGGCCAGCTTCTTGGATTCAGTACTCATGGGGACTCCTCCTCTTTATACGTATTTGGCGGCCAGGGTGAGAATCTCCTCCTGGCTGGTGGACGCGGCGCTCACCTCGCCGGCCACCTGGCCGCCGGACATGACGATGATGCGGTCGCACACGCCCAGCAGCTCCGGCATCTCCGACGATACCATGACCACACCCTTCCCCTGATTGGCCAGGTCGATGATCAGCTGGTAGATCTCATACTTCGCGCCCACGTCGATGCCCCGGGTTGGCTCATCCAGCAGCAGAATCTCCGGCTTGGTCAGCAGCCAGCGGCCGATGATCACCTTCTGCTGGTTGCCGCCGGACAGGGAGCGGATCTGGGTTTTCTGCGTGGGGGTCTTGATGTGCATGGCCTGGATGGACCATTCGGTGTCCTCCCGCATTTTTTTGTCGTCGAGGCACACGCCGCCCATCAGGTAGTTCTTCAGATTGGAGATGACGGTGTTCTCCTTGATGTCCCGGATGCCGAAGATGCCGGTGGCCCGCCGCTCCTCGGTGAGCAGGGCAAAGCCGTTCTTGATGGACTCCTTGGGGCTCCTGTTCTGGATATCCTTCCCGTGGAGGGTGATGCTCCCCCCCTCCCGGGTCATGGCGCCGAACAGGTTCTCCAGCACCTCGGTGCGGCCCGAGCCGTCCAGCCCCGCAATGCCCAGAATTTCCCCCTTCCGCAGCTGGAAGGTGGCGTCTTTCAGCCGGGTGTACCGGCCCGCCATGTGCTGCACATCCAGAATAACCTCCCCCGGCTTGTTGGTCTTGGGAGGGAAGCGGTTGGTGAGCTCCCGGCCCACCATAAGCCGGATGATCTCATCCATGGTCAGCTCCCTGGCCGGACGGGTGGCCACCCACTGGCCGTCCCTCATGATGGTCACATCGTCGCTGATGCGCAGGATCTCCTCCATCTTGTGGCTGATGTAGATGATGCCGCAGCCCTTGCCGCGCAGCATGTTGATGATGCGGAACAGGTGCTCCACCTCGGTCTCGGTGAGAGACGAGGTGGGCTCGTCAAAGACGATGACCTTGGCGTCGTAGCTCACCGCCTTGGCAATCTCCACCATCTGCCGCTGGGAGACGGGCAGGGTGGACATCACGGCCTTGGGGTCCACCGTGACCTCCAAGGTGTCGAAAATCTCACGGGTTTTCTGGTCCATAATGCGTTCGCTGACGATGAAGCCGCCCACCTTGGGGTAGCGGCCCAGCCACAGGTTATCCTTCACCGTGCGGGTGAGGGCCTGGTTCAGCTCCTGGTGCACCATGGCCACGCCGTTCTCCAGCGCCTCCTTGGAGCTTTTGAACTCCACCTCCCGGCCGTCCAGGGTGACGGTGCCCTCGTCCCGGCGGTAGATGCCGAACAGGCACTTCATCAGCGTGGACTTGCCCGCGCCGTTCTCCCCCATCAGGGCGTGAACGGTGCCGGGCCGGACGGTGAGGTTCACGTTGTCCAGCGCCTTGACGCCGGGGAAGGACTTGGAAATGCCCCGCATTTCCAGCAATGCCGGCTGATCCATACGGTTCCTCCTCTCTCAGGCTGTAATAGGACCAAAACAAGCGGGGCTGCCCACCGGCAGCCCCGCTTGTCGTGGGTCGTTAACGGTTTTCCTTGCGGGGAGCGTCCAATTACTTGGAGCTGGCGTCGTACACGCCGTAGGGCACGCGGATCTTGGCCACGTCGGCGTCCACGGTGTAGTCGCCGGTGTTGTCCATCAGGGCCGCGCCGGCCTGGACGTTCTTCACCAGGGTGACGATGGTGGAGGCCATGCCCACGTTGTCCTGCTTGATGGAGCCGGTCATGTCGCCCTTGTCGATGGCGGCCTTGGCGGCGTCGGTGGCGTCCACGCCGAACACGGGGATGACGGTGGTGCCCTCGCCGTTGTTGTAGCCCACGTTCTGGAGGGCGGCGATGGCGCCCAGAGCCATGTCGTCGTTGTTGGCGATGACCAGCTCGATCATGTTGTTATTGTCCTTGTTGTAGGAGCCCAGCAGGGTGACCATATAGTCGTTGGCGGCGGCGGAGGACCACTTGCCGTTGGTGTCCACCAGGTACTTGGTGGCGGCGCCCGCGTCATAGTACTCCAGCTCAGGCTTGCCAGCGGCGGTCAGCACCTTGTTGGCGTCCTCCACGCCGAACTGGGTGCGGGCCTCGGCCTCGGCGTTGGCCTCCTGGCCCTTGAACATGACGTAGGAGATCTTGCCGTCGCCGTTCAGGTCCAGCGCGTCGTAGTTGGCCACCAGGTAGTTGCCGATCATCTCGCCCTGCATATGGCCGGCGTCGGGAGCGTTGGTGCCCACGAAGGCGCACATGTCATAGCTGTTGATCACGTCGTTGTCGGCCACCTCGCGGTTGAAGAAAATCACGGGGATGCCGGCGGTGCGGGCGGCCTCCACGATGTCCTTGGCGGGGTCAGAGGTGGAGGTCTCCACGATGTTGACGATGAGCAGCTTGGAGCCGGCGGTGATGGCGGTGTTCACCTGGTCGGACTGGGTGGGCTGGCTGCCGGCGGCGTCCCAGTTGTTGGGCTTGATGCCCAGGGCGCCCAGCTGCTCGTCCAGAGAGGCGCGGACGGTGGAGATATACACGTCGGAGAAGTCATAGTAGAACACGTCCACCCGCAGATCGGCGGGGGCGGGGTCGGGCTGCTTGCTGTCATCGGGCGCGGTGCTGTTGGTGGAAGGGGCGGTGCTGTTGGCGGGCGGGTTGTTGCTGGTGCAGCCAGCGAACAGGCCCAGCATCATGAGCATGGCAAGAGCAAGAGCAAGTTTCTTCTTCATTCTAAGTTCCTCCTAATTAAACGTTAGAATTTGCCGTTGGGACATCCCTTCGGCAGAGATTATTCTAACTGGTTTCTCCGGAGAAAACGATAGAAAATTCTTTCCATTTCTATGAAAAAACTTGGCTCTGCTTCAGCCGGGGCCGGGATTTTTCCAGACCGCCCCCCGCAGCCCAAAACAAAAAGCGCCTGCACATTTTTATACGGCCTTTCCAGGCCGCGGCGCGGCGCGTAACCCAAAACAAAAAGCGCCTGCAAAGCAGGCGCTTTTTGTTTTGGAGCGAGTGACGAGGCTCGAACTCGCCTCCCCACCCCGTGAACCTTGTTCACGGGGACCCCGCACCTCATTTTTCACGTGGACGCGGCACGCCGCGTCCACCAGTGGAGGCAGCGAGTTTCCCACACAAAGAAACCGGGGTGACCTCTGTCACCCCGGCGCGGAATTAATTTGGAGCGAGTGACGAGGCTCGAACTCGCTACCTCCACCTTGGCAAGGTGGCGCTCTACCAGATGAGCTACACTCGCAACGGACAAGAGCGATTGTAGCAAGAAACCCGCCGCTTGTCAAGAGGAAATTCAAATTTTCTTTTCCCGCCGCTGCCTGTAACCAAATTGTCACTCTTTTTTGGTTGACATTGTAGACCTCATCTGCTATGATAGAACTACAAAGTAAACCTGTGAGGAGGCGTGAACCATGGACCACGTAAAAGACAGCGCCCAGACCAAGCTCACCTCCAGCGAGTGGAGCGTGCTCACCTGTCTCTGGGAGAGCAGCCCCCGCACGGTGATGCAGCTGGTGTCCGACCTGGCCCAGCGGGTGGGCTGGGCCAAAAGCACCACCATCACCACCCTGCGCCGCATGGAGGAAAAGGGCCTGGTCCGGGTGGAGCAGGGCGCCCGGGGCAAATCCTACACCCCGGCGGTGGAGCGGGAGCAGGCGGCCACCGCCGAGACCCACAGCTTCCTGGACCGGGTGTACCAGGGCAGCGTGGGCCTGATGATGAGCGCCATGGCCCGGCGGCAGGAGCTGAGCCGGGAGGAGATCGCCCAGCTCCGGGCCATTCTGGACCAGATCGAGGAAGGAGGAGAGCTGACATGACCTTACTGCTGTTGGAGTGGATATTCACCTCCATATTTTTGATCACCGTGGTGCTCCTGCTCCGGGCCCTGCTAGGCAGGCGGATCAGCGCCGGCCTGCGCTACACCCTGTGGGCGGTGGTGCTGGTACGGCTGCTGGTGCCGGTGCAGCTGTTCACCTCCCCCATCGCGGGGACGTGGGTGATCACGGAGCGGGAAGTGACCCAGAACGCGGCGGACCTCCCCATAATGCCCACCGCCCCGGCGGCGCCGGGGTTGGGCCAACCGGTGATCTCCATCGCGCCGGGGAACGTGCCCGCCGTCCCCAGCCCGCCCAGCCTGCCCGACGCCCCGGAGCCCCCCGCCGCCCCCGACCTGACCAGACTCCCCGTCTGGCTGGGGCGGGCCTGGCTGACGGGCTCGGCGGCCATGGCCGCGGTGCTCCTGCTGTCCAACCTGAGCTTCGCCCGGCGCCTGCGGCGGCAGCGCATCCCCCTGGAGCGCCCGGACTGCCCCCTGCCGGTGTATGAGGCGGTGGGCCTGCCCTCCCCCTGCCTGTTCGGCGTGGTCCGGCCCTCCGTCTACGTCACCCCAGACGCCGCGGCGGACCCGGCCATGCTCCGCCACGTGCTGGCCCACGAGTGCACCCACTTCCGCCACGGCGACCACATCTGGAGCCTGCTGCGGTGCGCCGCGCTGGCGGTCCACTGGTGGAACCCCCTGGTGTGGCTGGCGGTGGTGCTGAGCCGGCGGGACGCGGAGCTGGCCTGTGACGAGGGTTCCCTGCGGGAGCTGGGGGAGGCGGAGCGGGCGGGGTACGGCAGCACCCTGCTGGCCCTGGTGACGGCCAAGCCCGCCCCAGGGGATCTGCTGCGCTGCGCCACCACCATGACCGGGGACAAGAAGAGCCTGAAGGAGCGCATCACCCGCATCGCCCGGGCGCCCAAGCGTTGGCTGTGGGCGGCGGTGGCGGCGGTGCTGGCCACGGCGCTGGCCTGCGCCTGCGCTTTCGGCCAGGCGGCGCAGGAACCGGTACAGGAGCCAGCCGGCAAAACCGAGCTGAGCTTCTCCTTAAACGAAAACGGCGATGTGAGCATCACGGGCACCGTGCTGGGTATGGCCTTGCAGTCCGGGACATACTGGCAGCCCACAGGTGCGCCCGCCCGCGCACTGACCATGCGCTATCCATCCTTCAGCGGCGGCATGGAGGGCATCGTCTGGGCCTATTGGGAGGATGAAAACTGTCAGGCGGTCACCATCAATACCAGCATGATGGCCGCGGTCAGCAGCTACTTGGCCTCCGGCTACTGGGTGTTCACCGTGGACCTGTCAGGCGAAAATGCTGTCGTGACCCGGATGGACGCCCAAACCGGGACCTTCCCCCAGGGGACGCAGGTCAGAATGTACCCCGAGTCCATCTCAGACGAGGAGGCCGTCCGCGCCGCCCGCATTGCCGCCAGACTGCTGACGGAGGCGGAGAACTACTATAACGGCGCGTCGGTGGAAATCGCCTTCGACCACGCTGGGAACACCGCGTATTCCAGCTTCCTCGTCCCGGAGGAGGTGCTGGACGCCGCCCGGGCCTGGGTGGGCCGCAGGTTCGCCCAGGATGCCTCCGGCGGTACCATGAAGCTGTCCTGGGGGGAGTACAATGAGGAGACCGACCGGTGGGACACGGTGGAGGACCCAGATCCGGACCACGCGGCCCGTTTCGACCGGGCGCGCATCAACTATATGAACGGCCCCTGGGGCTACCCCCAGGGGAAGACGGACTACACCATCTGGTGCATCAACTTTGAATATCACACCACCACCCCCGACAAGGCGGAAAACCTCCTAGTGGGCGGGCGGTATCTCACCGAGGACGACTGGTTCTGCCCCACCTACAGCAACTGCACCTATCTCATTTTCAAGGACGGCAAGCTTGTCACCACCACCCTCATCAACGACTGCTCCCCCTACAACGCCAGCGGGCGCTTCTATGTGGAGATCGCCCGGGCTCTGGGGCTGGACGCGGCGGAGCCGTCGGACCAGGAGGAGCTGCTGGCCCTCTTCACGGCGGACACAGAGGACGTGCCGGACGCCGTGCTCCACTTTGTGGCGAAAGCCGTCCAGGAGCGGTACGGCCAGTACTATGACTATCTGCGGACCTCGGGCAGCTCCGTCCAGTTCGACGGCTGCCGGGTGCAGGCCCTGAACGGCCCCTGGCGGGGCGCGGCCCACGGCATGGACCTGGAGGTGTGGCGGATCAACTACGAGTTCCACACCTCCACCCCCCAGGCCGCCCAGGACCTGCTGGTGGGGGGCAACTACCTCACCGATGACAACTGGCTGTGCCCCGCCTACCCCAACTGCACCTACGTGGTCTTTCTGGAAAATGACGTGGGCACGCTGGGCTACCTCACCGATTTCACCGCCACTAATCCTTCCCCCGAGGGGGACCCCAGCCAGTTCTTCGACTATGTGGGCCTCATTCTGGCCCAGCGGTGGCTGGTGGACGTGGGCGCCCTGACCCCCGACCTGGACCGGGACGGCGCACCGGAGGAGATCCGGCTCACCACCCTTGACGAGGGAATGGGCCAGAAGCTGGAGCTCTATGAGAACGGTAAGCCGCTCTTTGAGGAGGAGGGCTATTTTGCCCACGCGGGCTACAACGCCCTGTTCCTGTGCACCCTGGACGGGGAGGACTATCTGCTGCGCTACCACCCCTATATGGGCCAGGGCTGGTGCACCTATGAGTATCAGCTCTTCACCCTGTCGCCCACGGGGGAGGAGCGGATGGTACAGGAAAACCAGGTGGACTTCGACATCAACTTCCAGCCCGAGCTCCACCAGAGCTTCGACATAGACGCCATCGCCGCCTTCATGGACGAGATCAACGAGCTACTCTCCCACAGCGTCCAGCTGCTGAACACCGACGAGGACCTGCTTTCCACCTTTGAGAAGGAGGGCCAGCTGGTGGACACCCTATCCTGGCTGGACTGGTGGGAGCCCACCTATGTGCCCACCCACCGGGACCGCTGGAGCCTGCGGGCCGCCCTTCAGGCGTTTGAGCAGGCCATGAAGGCGGACCGCTACAACCACACCCTGGAGGTCCAGGCCGTGAACGAGGCGGGCACCGACCTGCGCCTCACCTACAAGGACAAGTACACCTCCTTCACCGGCAGCTGGGACTACCAGTTCCAGGGCGGCGTGGAGCCCAAGATCGCCGACCTGAACCAGGACGGCCGGGACGAGATCGTGGTGATCCTCTGCACCCCCCGCCACGGCGCCGGGGTGATGATCCAGGAGCTGCACGTGTTTGACGCGGACACTCTGGAGGAGTACGACTGCTCCAGCCTGACGGAAACGCTCATCGGGCAGGTCAGCTCCACCGGGGACCAGGACAACTTCTACCTCACCGCCCCCGGCGCGGGCCTCGTGGCCCTTCCCAAAGCCATGACCTCCCACCCGGCGGACGCCATCCACCTGGGCGACTATGTGGAGTACCACTTTCAGGACAACACGCTCACCTGCCGCCTGGGCTGCGACATGGGGATGCTGGAGTACTGCGGGGAATTCCGGGTGAGGCTGACCGTCGATCCCGCCACAAGAAAGCTCACCCCCGGCTCCTTCCAGTACGTCTCCTACTACGACACCGCCACCGGCAGCCTCTCCGGCGACCAGTCCCGGGCCTACCGTCAGGCCCTGCTGGGGGAGGCCGACCTGCTGCTGGCCCTGGGGGGGGAGGAGCGCACCCCGGTGAACATCGCCGACGTACCCGCCCTCTTCGACCCGGACAGCGGCTACGCCAGGGTGGGCCGGTTCACCGTGCTGGACCTGGACGGCGCGGGCGTGCTGGAGGTGGTGCTGCGGGTGGATTCGGTGAGCGGCGACATGGGGGGCCATGTGATCCTCCACCAGGAGAACGGCCAGGTGCTGGGCCTGCCCATGGGCCACCGCAGCTTTTCCGGTCTCAAAACCGACGGCACCTTTGAGTATACCGACCCCACCAGCGTTACCTCCGGCGGCATCTCCAGCATACGGATCAAGGGAGGCTCCTACATCATCGACGACCTGGCCATGTGGGCCGCCCCCGCCCCGGGGGAGGAGGTGGACAGCTACTGGGTGAACCACCTGGAGGCCACCGAGGCCCAGTACCGCGCCGTCCAGGCCCAGCAGGACATCAAGCCGGACGCGGTGTGGCACGACTTCACGCCGGAGAACATCAACACCGTTTTCCCATAACCGCCAAGCCGCCGGGACAGACGCCCCGGCGGCTGAGGCCGTCGAAAAAGACAAGGTCTTTTCCAGCGGATGGGCTGGCGGCCTGCGGCGCACACTCGCTGCGCTTGCACACTTGCAGGCCGAGCTGTGATTTCCGGCAGGCGCATGTCCTGCCGGAAAACCGATTTTACTTTTTTCGCGCCTGCGAGCGCGAACTCTGCGAGGCTTTTTTGACAAGCCCTAAAGCCGCTGGGACAGACGCCCCGGCGGCTTTCCCATATTTCAGCAAATTCACCATTGCGTCCTGGCGGCGGCGCTGGTATAATAATCAGTACTTTACATCGTCAAAGGAGCGGTCCCTATGCTGGATATTCAAATCACCCGTGCCCAGACTCTCAAGCCCCAGCCCGACCCGGACACCCTGGTGTTCGGCCGCACCTTCACCGACCACATGTTCCTGATGAACTACGACGCCGGCCAGGGCTGGCACGATCCCCGGGTGGTGCCCTACGCCCCCCTGCCCTTTGAGCTGTCCTGCATGGTGTTCCACTATGCCCAGGAGATCTTTGAGGGCATGAAGGCCTACCGCACCCCCGACGGCAGGGTGCAGCTCTTCCGCCCCTACGAGAACGCCCGGCGGATGAACTCCTCCTGCCAGCGCATGTGCATCCCCGAGATCGACGAGGAGGACTTTGTCCAGGCCGTCAAGGCCGTAGTAGCCGCGGACCGGTCCTGGGTGCCCGGCAGGATCGGCGCGTCCCTCTATATCCGCCCCTTCATCATCGCCACCGACAACGGCCTGGGGGTGCACGCCTCCCACAGCTACCTGTTCGCCGTCATCTGCTGCCCCGTGGGTGCCTATTACCCCGAGGGCATCAACCCCGTGAAGATCTACGTGGAGGACGAGGACGTCCGCGCCGTCAAGGGGGGGACCGGCTTCACCAAGTGCGGCGGCAACTACGCCGCCTCCATCCGGGCCGGGGAGCGGGCGGAGGAGCAGGGCTTCTCCCAGGTGCTGTGGCTGGACGGCGTCCACCGCAGGTATATCGAGGAAGTGGGCTCCATGAACGTGATGTTCAAGATCGGCGGCACCGTCATCACCCCGGAGCTCACCGGGTCGGTGCTGCCCGGCATCACCCGCCGCAGCTGCCTGGAGCTGATCCGCAGCTGGGGCATCCCGGTGGAGGAGCGGCTCATCTCCGCCCAGGAGCTGTTTGACGCGGCGCAGAACGGCACCCTGGAGGAGGCCTGGGGCACCGGCACGGCGGCGGTGGTGTCCCCCATCGGCCTGCTGGCCTGGGAGGACCGGAGGGAGACCGTCAGCGGCGGGGAGATCGGCCCGCTGACCCAGCGGCTGTATGACACCCTCACCGGCATCCAATGGGGAACGGTGGAGGACACCCACGGCTGGATCGTACCTGTGGAGTAACGCACAGCGAGGCCTCGCGGGCGTGAACTATAAAAAGGGCGCACACGCATAGCGTGTGCGCTCTTTTTCGTCAATACTCCCAGTCCGCCGGGTCGCGGCTGTAGTCCACATCAGGGGCCCGGTCCTTTTCACCGACGGCGAACCTGTCGGCGCTGTGCCGGTCAAACTCCACCCATTCCCGGCCAAACTCATCCTCCACCACCACCGCGATGCAGTAGATGGAGTCGGATTCCATCTCCATCCTGTCCGGCTCCATTCGAAAGACGTAATTTCCATCCCCGGCGCTCTGTTCCTCCTCGGTGAACCAGGCCACCAGCTTCTGGTTTCGGAACAGGCCCACCCGCACCCTCGCCACCTGGGTCGCCTCGCCATACTTGCCATAGCAGTCCACATACACCGGGGAGAATTCCGCAGTCCAGTTGACCGAATCGCTGGACTTGCTCAACTGCTTCAGCCCACCGGAGATCTGGATGGTGGCGAAGCTGTCGGAATACAGGCTGCGAAACTCCTCCAGCACCTGGGTCTGCCGCTGGCCCCCGGTGAGGAGCGCCACCGACACCGTGATGTCATCGCTCAGCGGCCCGGTGAGCCGGGCGGTGAAGGCGTGGTCCGCCCCCAGCACGCCGGGGACCGTCACCGCCTCCCCGCCGCTGTCCAGGGTGAACTCCGCCTCCATGCCCTCCACATAGGTCCGGGGCAGGGCGCGGGCCTCCACGGTGACGGTGTTGGCCCGGTAGTCGGCCTCCGCCACCTGGGCGCTCTGCTCCGCTATCAGGGTGTTCTGGCTCTGGAGCACCTCCTCCACCCGGCTGGTGATGCCGGAGATCTCCCGGTTCACGTCGGAGCGTATGTTGGCCACCGCCATTTGGAGGTTTTGATTTTCCTGCTGCATCTGGTCCAGCCGGGAGAACAGGCTGAGGAGCGTCCCCGTCAGCGCCAGCCCCGTCAACGCCAATCCCGCCAGTATCCAGGACCAGCGGCGGCGCTTGGGGGGCCTGGGCTCCGGCGCCGTCTTCTCTCCCTCCTCCGGCTCCACCGTCTCCCGCAGTATGATGGTCTTTTCCGGGGGTTGGGCGGCCAGATACCGCCCCACGATCTCCTCCACCATCCGCAGCTGCTCCGGGGTGAGCTCCCGGACCTCGCCCTCCTCCTCTCCCAGGAGCCAGCCCACCGAGACCCCGAACGCCCGGCTCAAATTCACCAGCTTTTCGATCTCGGGCAGGGCGGCGTTGGACTCCCATTTATAGATGGCCTGCCGGGACACCCCCAGCCGCTCCCCCAGCGCCTCCTGGGACAGCCCCAGCTCCTTGCGTCTCTGGGCGATCCGTTGCCCCATCGTCATGGGCTCCACCTCCTCTTCTGCTCCAATCATACCATAAATTTCCCGCCCCAAGCCACCAATCGGAGGTTATTTTTCTGTAAACCGCAGGTTGCGGAGCCGTCGCGAGCAGCGCGGATGGACCGCAGCGAAGGCAAAAGCCCAGCCGCCGCGCAGCGGAGGCGGGTTTTGCCTGAGGCGGAGGGAAGCCGCGCGTCGCGAGCAGGCGCAGCACGACTATTAGGTTGCGAAGAAGCCGGGAGCAGGGGACTAAGACCGAAGCGGAGCCCAAAGCCCAAGGAGGCGCGCAGCGCCGGATGGGTTTTGGTGCAGTCGGAGGGCTTAGGACCCGTCGCGGAGGCTTCGCAGCACGACTACAGGTTGCGGAGCCGTCGCGAGCGGCGCGGATGGACCAGAGCGGAGCCCACCCCCTCCCACATTGACAGCGGCCAGGGCCCGCGCTATAATGGGGCCAGCCGAAAGGCAAAACCGCACATGGAGATGACCGTCTATGTTCAATCTGTTCAAAAAGAGTGCCGCCGCCCCGGAGGAGCGGCTGGCCGCCTGCCTGGCGAAAAAGGACTACCCCGGGCTGGCCAGGGCCTATTACGACATGGGAAAAGCCGCCATGGAGGCGGGGGACCCGGGCCGCGCCATGCTGTGGCTCAGCCGGGCGGACACCATCTACAGCGCCAGCAACGACACATACGAGGCATTGGGGGAAAAACTCACCGACGACTGCTCGAACCGGATCGGCGAGCTGGAGGAGGCCCCCCTGCTGTCCAACCAGATTGTGGAGGAGGTCGAGGACAAGTGCTCCCAGCTGGGAGACGCCCAGGTGCGGGTGTGGTCCCTGCTCACCCTGGCCCGGCTGACCCCCGTGGGGGAGCGGCTCAGCGGCCTGCCCGGCTGCCAGGTGCTGGGCGCCCTGGGGCGGTGCCTGGACCTGGTGGTCCAATCCTTCCAGGAGGCCATCACCCAGGAGGAATTCGATTTTATCAAAACCGTGTGCAGCGACCTGTACGCCCTGAGCGATGACGAGGCGTTTTTTGCCGGCGGTGAGATCCCCTGCGCGGGGGGCGCCCCCCTCCAGGTATTCGACCTCAACGGCATCACCACCCTTTTGTCCATGGAGGGCCTGCTGGACGGCCAGCTTCGCTGCCTCGCCGGCGAGCCCATGGACGACGACGGCGGACTGATCCCCTGCGCCCTGGTGCCCGACTACTGGCAACGCACCGTGGGGGGCGACCTGCGGGCCATCCCCCAGGTGCAGGCGGAGCTGGACCGCATTTGGGGTGACTATGAGTTCGTCTGTTCCGGCCCCACCTGGGGCGCGGTGGCCCAGCGCATCCAGGAATACAAGGCGCTGGACATCCTTGCCCGCTGAACCCGCCGAGCCGCCCGGGAACCCCGGGCGGCTCTTTTTGCGCCGTCACGCCTCCCGCAGGCCGTTGGAGTCCAGCTCCAGCACCCGGGTACAAACCTGTTCCAAATACAATCTGTCATGGGACACGCTGATGATTACTCCAGGGAAATCCGCCAGCACCCGGCGGATCACCGGCGCGGACAGGGGCGAGAAGTTCCGGGTGGGCTCGTCCAGCACCAGCACGTTGGCCCCGTTCAGCACCATGGCCAGAAACAGCAGCTTGGCCCGCTGGCCGCCGGACAGCCCCGCCGCGGGGTGCTCCATCTCCTCCGCCTTGTATTTCATATTGCCCAGTAAAGTGCGGGCCCTTGTCACGTCCTCCCGGTGGCCGGAGGGGGCCAGCACCTCCACCGGGGTCCGATCCCCCAGCAGAAGGTCTCCGTAGTCCTGGGGCATGTAGGCCGCCCGCAGGTCTTTTCTCGGGAGCAGCTCCTCCGCGACCAGCTTCAGCAGGGTGGATTTGCCCACGCCGTTGGGGCCCACGATGCCGATGCGTTCCGGCCCGTCCACCCACAGCCGCACGTTTTGGGCCAGCACCCGGTCACCGGCGGACAGCTGGGGCAGCTCCAGCCGCAGCACGGTCTTGCCCGCCGGAAAGGCGGAACGGCCCGCGTCAAAGGCGGTCAAAATGGCCTCCTCCCACTGGGGCATGGCGGTCATATTCTCCTTTTCCCGCTCAAACCGCCGCCCCATGGACTGCACCGCGTGCATTTTTTTCTTCAGCAGCCGCCCCTTGCCCGGATTCTGGCGGGACACCGTGTTGAGCTGATGATCCACCGCGTTCCGGATCTGTCTGAATTTCTCCATTTTGTCCTCGTACTCCGCCCGCTCCTTCCGGGCGTTCTGCTCCTGACGGGCAAAGCCCGCCGCGCGCTCCTCCACATACTGGGCGTACCCCGTCCGGGACACCGTACACCGGGGGACGGTCCGCCGCCGCAGCCGCTCCAGGTGGATGACCATGTTTGCGGTTCTGCTGAGAAGCGTCTCGTCGTGGGAAATGTAAAGCACCGGCACCTGACAGCTCAGCAGAAAGCCCTCCAGCCACTCCAGGGTCTGCACATCCAGGTCGTTGGACGGCTCATCCAGCAGCAGCACGTCCGGTCCGTCCAGCAGCAGCAGGGCCAGCCGCAGCTTCACCCTCTCCCCGCCGGACAAGGTGGCCATGGAGCGCCCGTCCCAGAACAGCCCGCCGTCCAGTCCCACCTGCCGGGCCGCCCGGTCCAGGGTCCTGGGGTCCGCCTCCTCAAAGGCGGGGGACCGCTGACAGAACGCCCACACGCTCAGCTCCAGCTCCTCCCGGGTCAGCTCCTGGGCCAGGTAGCCCCGGCGCGCCCCCCTGTCCCCAATCTCCCCTGTCCACTCCACATAGTGGGCCGCCAGCGCCGGGTCATACAGCAGCTTGAGCACGGTGGACTTGCCGTTGCCCTCCTCGCCGATCATGGCCGCCCGGTCGCCGGGGGCTAGCACAAAGGACAGCCCCTCCACCAGGGTGGTCAGGTCTTTTTTATGGGTGATGGTGAGGTTTTTCACCTGAAACATACGCATCCGCTCCTTTTACGCAAAAAATCCGTCTTTCCTGGCAGAAAGACGGATCACATGACGAAAAGGCAGAGGCATATGACACGCCCCCGGTCAAGTAAGCCGCCCTTCTCGCCATGGAAACACAGGCCCATGAGACATGGACCTCAGCTCATTTCACAGCTTGAAGTTCAACTTACTTATTGCGCATCTTTTCACCCTTTTCAGCTTGATTGAGCCCAGTATAGCACGGCGGCCCCGCCGCTGTCAACCCCCAGACCGGGGACGGGGCCTTTTTGTCAGCAGCTTCGAAAATGTAAGCGGCTTCCAAAATACGTATTGTAATTTCCCCCGAAATCGTGTACACTAGGAGTATCCGTATAAGGAGGGACAGCTTATGAAAATTGCCAGCTTTATCCTGAGGACCACGGCGGTCGCCCTGACGGCGGCGGCGGTGGCCTGCGCGGTGGTGGCCCACCTGTGCGCGTCCCTCCGGGACGCCGACTGACCAAGGAGGTAGCAAAATGAAAAAGACCGTGGGACTTATCCTGAAGATCGTGGCCATTGCCATGGCGGTAGCCGCCGTTGTGTGCGCCGTGGCGGCGTTCTGGGACCAAATCATGGACCTGATCGACACCGTCATCGACAAAATCGAGGGACGGCGGGCGGACAAATGCTTTGAGCCCTCTGAATTCGACGACTACGACGACAGCATCATGTGACAAAAACCCCCTCCCGGCCAGGCCGGGAGGGGGTTTTTTATCGAATTTTCCGCCCCTCCAGGTAGAACCGCTTGTCGTGGGCCTCTCCCATGGAGAAGGTCTTGCGGGGGAGCACCCCGTCGTGGATGACCGAGGGGAACAGCGCCTGCTTGGCCATGGGGGGCAGGAGGAAGGCGATGTTGCCGGACCGGGCGGCGAACTCCCGGGCCACCGCCTCGCCGTGGATATAGTCCACCCGGCCGGGGTGGTCCATGAGCCAGTCGTCCAAAAAGCTCTGGAGGGCGCCCACCGGCAGGCGAGCCCCGGCGGCGGGCACGGTGACCACGCCCTCTCCCCCGGCCCAGACATAGCGCAGGGGCAGGCCGTCCCCCTCCTCCCTGCCCCGGCGGGCGCCGGGGTAGGCCCGCACCAGGGCGTCCAGCAGGGCCTGGGGGTCGGTGTGGAACACCACCCGGTGGATGGGCTCAAACTCCAGGCTGCCGTCGTGGAGGTTCACCAGCTCGCACAGGGCGTACCGGGCGGGCAGGGTATCCCATTTCTCCGGCGGCACCAGCCGCTTCTGCCGCTCGTAGCACTCCTTGGCGGTGGCCAGGGAGTGGTTGCCGTCCCCCACGGCGAAGAGCATCACCGGCCTGCCCTGGGCGTCGTACCGGGCGGCAAAGGCCTCCGGATCGGCCAGGGCGGACAGGGCCTCGGCCACCTGCCTCAGCTGCGCCTCCCCCAGCAGCCAGCCCTTCACGTGGCCCCCCTGCTCCATGAGGTCGAAGTCGTACAGCTTCTCCATCCCCTCCGTCTGGGCGGCCATGGGCTCGATGACGGCGCAGGCCGGGTCGTCCACCAGCAGCATGGCGTGGGGCAGCTCGATGGGGGCGTTTTTGCGCACGGCGATCCGGGGCGGGATGCGGGACATGACCACCCCCTCCGTAGCCCGGATGAGGGCGTCGGAGCCGGGCTCATAGTCGTAGGCGGTGAGGTCCGCCATACCCACCAGCCCCCGGCGGACCGCCCCGTTAAGCAGGGTGCGCTCCACGTACACCATGGCCCCGGGCAGGGTTTTGAACCGGCCCTCCCGCAGGTAGGCCGCCATGGTGGCGTTGATGTCGGTGATGTCCATCTCCACCTGGGGACCCTCCAGGCTGCTCTCGGGCAGGATGAGCCGCAGGGCGGAGGGGGCCCGGCCCACCCGCTCCTCCACCCGCTCCCAGTACTCGGGCTGGGAGGTGTACTGGTCGCAGGCCACCACCGCCCACTTGTCATAGTCGCAGTTCTGGGGCAGGAGGATGTCGGCGGGACGGAAGGGGAGGTTGGTAAAATCAGCGCTCATGGCGATGACCTCTTTTCAATGGAAGATATGCGTTATTGCTTCCCACTTTTGAACCTTTCCGAGAACAGGGTAAGCAGGATATGGAAAACAAAAGCGATAGGGAGCTCAATGGCAAAAAATTGGAAGAACTCCACCGGCGCCTGATAAACCCCCATGATGAAGCACCCAAGGGTGGCGCCGGCACCGCAGAGAAGAGCAAACAGCAGGGAATTTTTCACCCGGTCCAGCATCAGTCCAGCGCCCCCTTGATGGCGCTGAGCAGGTCGGAAAACTCCTCAAAGGCGGGGATATCGGGGTAGTCGGCCTTGATGGCCTCGGTGGACTTGAACAGAAAGCCCGCCTTGCCCGCCTGGATCATAGCCAGGTCGTTGAAGCTGTCCCCGGCGGCGATGGTGTCGAAGCCGCAGGACTGGAGGGCCTTCACCGTGTTGAGCTTGGACTTCTCGCACCGCATCCGGTAGCCGGTGATCTCGCCGCTGGGCGCCACCTCCAGGGTGTTGCAGAACAGGGCGGGCCAGCCCAGCTTGGCCATCAGGGGCTTGGCGAACTGCTCGAAGGTGTCGCTCAAAATCACCACCTGGGTCAGTCGGCGCAGCTCGTCCAAAAACTCCTTGGCCCCGGGGAGGGGATCGATCCTGGCGATGGTGTCCTGGATCTCCCTCAGCCCCAGGCCGTGCTCCTTGAGGATGGCCAGCCGGTAGGCCATCAGCTTGTCGTAGTCGGGCTCGTCCCGGGTGGTGCGGCGCAGCTCGGGGATGCCGCTGGCCTGGGCGAAGGCAATCCAGATCTCGGGGACCAGGACCCCCTCCATATCCAAACAGACGATGTTCATGCAGACGCTCCTCTCAGTCTAGAACTAGTGTTTCGCGTGAAACATCCGGTCAGAGGCTGCCCAGGAACCGCTCCAGCCGGTTCAGCGCCTCCGCCAGGTCGTGCATGGAGGCGGCGTAGCAGGCCCGGACGTAGCCCTCCCCGCCGGGACCGAAGGCGGGGCCGGGGATGACCGCCACCTTCTGCTCCGCCAGGAAGCGGTCGCAGAACGCCTCGCTGGTCAGGCCGGTGGACTTGATGCAGGGGAAGGTGTAGAAGGCGCCCAGGGGCTCGAAGCAGTCCAGCCCCAGCTTGCGGAAGCCGTCCACCAGGAAGCGGCGGCGGCCGTCGTACTCCTCCCGCATGGCCTCGATGTCGCCGTCCCCGTGGTCCAGGGCCTCGATGGCGGCGTACTGGCTGGTGGTGGGGGCGGACATGATGCCGTACTGGTGGAGCTTGGTCATGGCGGAGACCATGGGCTTGGGGCCGCACACGTAGCCCAGCCGCCAGCCCGTCATGGAGTAGGCCTTGGAGAAGCCGTTGACCACCACGGTGCGCTCCACCATGTCCGGCAGGTTGGCCATGGACACGTGCCGCCCGCCGTAGGTGAGCTCTGCGTAGATCTCGTCGGAGATGACCATGATGTCGGTGCCCCGGAGCACGTCCGCCAGGGCCTCCAAATCCTCCCGGCCCATGACGCCGCCGGTGGGATTGCAGGGGAAGGGCAGCACCAGCGCCTTGGTCTTCGGGGTGATGGCCCCCCGCAGCTCCTCCGGGGTGAGGCGGAACTGGTGCTCCGCGCGGGTCTCCACCAGTACGGGGACGCCGTGGGCCATGGACACCAGGGGACCGTAGCACACGAAGGAGGGGGTGGGGATGATGACCTCGTCCCCCGGCTCCAGCAGGGCCCGGAAGGTGAGGTCCAGCCCCTCGCTGCCCCCCACCGTCACCAGGATCTGGCCCACAGGGGCGTATTCCAGGTCAAAGCGGCGCTTGAGATAGCGGGAGATGGCCCCTCGCAGGTCGCTGAGCCCGGCGTTGGGGGTGTACTTGGTGAAGCCCTTCTCCAGGGAGAAGATGCCCGCGTCCCGGATGTGCCAGGGGGTGGGGAAATCGGGCTCCCCGATGCCCAGGGAGATCCCCCCCTCCATCCCCTGGAGCAGGTCGAAGTATTTCCGAATGCCGGAGGGCTGGATGTCCTGCACCCGCCGGCACATGATTTTGCTGTAGTCCATCATTCAAACACGAACCTTTCCTCCTGGACCTCCTGCACGGGGAAGATCAGGTGTTTTTCCTTGTACTTCTTCAAAATGAAGTGGGTGGCGGTGCCCGTCACCCCGTCGATGGGGGCCAGCTTCTCCCCCACGAACTGGGCCACCTCCTTCAGGGTGCGGCCGGAGATGGTGACGGTCATGTCGTAGGCCCCGCCGGACATGAGGTAGAGGGACTCCACCTCGTCGTACTGGTAGATGCGCTGGGCCACCCGGTCGAAGCCCTCCCCCCGCTGGGGGGTGACGCTCACCTCGATGAGGGCGGTGACGGACTCCTGATGGGTGCGGTCCCAGTCCACGATGGTTTTATAGCCCAGGATTACCCGGTCCTTTTCATACTGTTCCACCGCCTGGGCCACCTCCGCCTCGGTGGAGCCGGTCATGGCGGCCAGCTGGGCGTGGGACAGGGTGGAATCGTTTTCCAACAGATGAAGCAGGTCTTTCATGGCATGTGCCTCCTATGACGCTTTTACGCGGGCAAAAACGTTGATTTTATTATTATATACTCTGTGGGGAGAAATGGCAATCCCTATTTCCCCCCAGGGCGGGGTTCCTTTGGAAAAACCCTTGCAATCCGTTGGAATATGGGGTATAATACATTGACTTATTTCAATGAAACTATAAAATTTTCGATATTGGAGGACGATACCAATGGCAATGATCACAGCAGGCGATTTCCGCAACGGCGTGACCTTCGAGATGGAGGGCAAGGTGATGCAGGTGGTGGAGTTCCAGCACGTCAAGCCCGGCAAGGGCGCCGCCTTCGTGCGCACCAAAATGAAAAACGTCATCACCGGCGCCGTCACCGAGACCTCCTTCAACCCCACCGCCAAGTTTGAGCAGGCCTTTGTGGACCGCAAGGACATGGTGTACAGCTACAATGACGGCGACCTGTACTACTTCATGGACAACGAGACCTTCGACATGCTGCCGGTGAACAAGAGCGTGCTGGGGGACAACTTCAAGTTCGTCATGGAGAATATGACCTGCAAGATCATGTCCTACAAGGGCAGCGTGTTTGGCGTGGAGCCCCCCAACTTTGTGGAGCTGGTGGTCACCGAGTCCGACCCCGGCGTCAAGGGCGACACCGCCACCAACGTCACCAAGCCCGCCACCCTGGAGACCGGCGCGGAGATCAAGGTGCCCCTGTTCGTCAACCCGGGCGACAAGATCCGCATCGACACCCGCACCGGGGAGTACCTGGAGCGCTGCAAGGGATAACCAGAAGCGCGGAGCAGACGGCTGCGAGAGCGCTTGGACCGGAGCGAGGCCGAGCGCAGGGGCGCACAGCGCCCCGCAGACCAGGCCGAGCCGAAGGGAAAGCGGTCGAGCGGTCAGGCGTCTGCGCAGCGTGA
>ERZ808037.170-NODE-170-length-70845-cov-28.708117_pt1 | contig 70845 bp, 60 predicted proteins | sample MGYA00380190_ERZ808037 | MGnify/ENA primary metagenome ERZ808037 (study PRJEB31490, sample SAMN06133399) | mouse gut metagenome | isolation source: J9 | host: mice | place: China: Chengdu | collected 2015-05 ... | reverse complement strand
GAGCGAAAAACGGGACTCGAACCCGCGACCCCGACCTTGGCAAGGTCGTGCTCTACCAACTGAGCTATTTTCGCATTCAATAAGCAGTTTTCAAACCGTCGGCGCTCTCAAGCACCCCGTTTTGTCGTTTGCGTTGCAAAGGTAGGCATTATTTTTGAATTGGCAAGCGTTTGGAGCGAAAATCTTCAAAAATTTTACAAAATTTTTCTCCTTAGGCCTTCCTTCTCTCCATCCAAAGGAACCCGCTGAAGCTGCTGAAGGCGTTTTCGCAGGGGTTAAGACGCATATTTTCGGTCGGTTAGACTCTCCGGCCGAATTAAAGCCCGGATTAAGCGCAGAAAATTGCGACGAATTTTGCCATGCGGATTTGGCGGATTGGCTCCTGAGGTATTATATTTGCAAAACAAGACACCTATTTAAACCCAATAAAAACAGCTATGGCAACCGTAAAACCATTCAGGGGGATACGTCCGCCCCGGGAGCTGGTGGAGCAAGTGGTCTCCCGTCCCTATGATGTTCTCAATTCAGAAGAGGCCCGCGCCGAAGCCGAGGGGAATCCCAAATCGCTTTATCATATCATCAGGCCCGAAATCGACTTCGAGCCCGGCACCGATGAACACGACGAACGCGTCTACGATAAGGCCGTGGAAAATTTCAAAGCCTTTCAGGCCAACGGATGGCTGCGCCAGGACGACAAGGAACATTATTATATATATGCTCAGACCATGGACGGCCGCACACAATACGGCATCGTGGTGGCAGCCAACGTCAACGACTATGTCAACGGAGTGATTAAAAAACATGAGCTCACGCGTCGCGAGAAAGAAGACGACCGCATGCGCCATGTGCGTATCAACAACGCTAACATCGAGCCCGTATTTTTCGCCTTCCCCGATAATGAAGCGCTGGCCAAGGTAATCACCGACGTCACCGCCGGTCCTGCCGAATACGACTTTACCACCGACGATGGTTTCGGCCATCATTTCTGGATAGTGGAAGACCCTGAGCAGACCAGCATCATCACCGAAGAGTTTGCCGCCATGCCTGCGCTCTATATCGCCGACGGCCACCACCGTTCGGCCGCTGCCGCTCGCGTCGGTCTTGAAAAAGCCGCCTCCGACCCCGGCCATACCGGTGATGAAGAATACAACTATTTCCTGGCAGTAGCCTTCCCCGCTTCCCACCTCCGCATCATCGACTATAACCGGGTGGTGCGCGATCTCAACGGCCTCACCCCTTCAGAATTTCTGAAACGCCTGGCTAAAGACTTCATCGTAGAAGACAAAGGCGAAGAAATCTACCGCCCCGAAAGGCTGCACAACTTCTCGCTCTACCTCGGGGGCCGGTGGTATTCGCTTACAGCACGTGAAGGCACATACAACGATGACGACCCAATCGGAGTGCTCGACGTGACGGTATCGTCAGAACGCATCCTGCGCGACATCCTCGGCATCACCGACCTGCGCACCGACAAGCGCATCGACTTCGTGGGCGGTATCCGAGGCCTTGGCGAGCTCAAACGCCGCGTAGACTCAGGCGAAATGGCTATGGCTCTGGCGCTCTATCCTGTGTCGATGAAGCAGCTTATGGACATTTCCGACTCAGGCAACATCATGCCGCCCAAGACCACATGGTTCGAACCTAAACTGCGGTCGGGTCTGATCATCCACTCGCTTGACTAAGAGCCGGTTCGGCAATACAGATTAAGGACCAGCCGGGCATCGTCCCGCGCCGGCGCTGAAGATACAATTCGCCCCTGCAACCCGTCGGCTGCAGGGGCGTTAACATATAATGTCGAAGACTCTATTTACAGAATCAGCATCACCCTTCAGCGGCCTCCACTTCTGTTTCGTCGATTTCTGTCTGAGGCTCCTGAATGTTGGGAAGCTCAAGGCCGAGATGCTTCTTGCGGTCGATAGCTTTCAGCACCAGACCCAGCAGCAGTGCGGCTACGCCTAAACATGCCAGCATCACCAGCGGCCAGGTGTAGTCATAGCTGATTGCAGCTTCTTCGGGCGAGAGTGTTCCGGCGGCCTGAGCCAGCACTATATCGGGATTGGTCTTGTCGAGCACTTTACCGATGAGCAGCGGGAACAGCCAGAGGCCGATGTTCTGAATCCAGAAAATCAAGGCGTAGGCCGAACCGATGATTTTAGCATCCACCAGCTTGGGCACGCTGGGCCAGAGCGAAGCCGGTACCAGCGAGAACGACGCGCCAAGCACCAGAATGGTCAGATATGCGATGCAGACACCACCCAGAGGACTTCCCTTGAACATCGGCAGGATGAAGGCGAAGGTCAGATGGCATGCGATCAGGAGCACAGAACCGAGCACAAGCATTGTGGCTGCCTTACCTTTATAGTCGACATATTTTCCGAGAATCGGGGTGATACCGACAGCCAGCAGGGGGAATACGGCGAAGATAGCGGCAGCCGACTGACGCATATAGCCCATCACGCAGTAGCTTACCAGAGCGATGATGGCCACAGCCAGTGTGGTGTATCTTACAGTGGGTTTCTTAGAGAAATTGCTTGCGAAGGCTGCGGCTGCCACCACAATCATGATGACATACTGAATCACCGTCACCGCATCCGAAGCCCAGAATGAGCCCTCGGCTGGGAGTTCGAGCGTCAGATTGCACTGAAGCATATTGACGGCATATTTCTGGAAGGGGAAGATAGCCGAATAGTAGAGCACGCAGAGCAGAGCCACAAGCCAGAAACCGCTCGATGTGAGGATCTGGCCGAGGTCGCGCAAGCGGAATGGGTCATCTTTCTCCTCAGCCTGATGGGTCTGTTCGTCGAGTTTCTTATCCATGAAGAAATAGACCACAAACATAATCAGGGCTATCATCAGCAATACCACGCCGAAGGCCACCGAGCGCGATACGCTCACCTCACCACCGAGATTGGCGAACATCGGCGAGAAGATCATACAGGTGGCCACGCCCAGGCGTGCCAGCGCCATCTCAGATCCCATTGCCAGCGCCATCTCGCGGCCCTTGAACCATTTTACGATACCGCGGCTTACTGTGATACCGGCCATCTCGACGCCGCAACCGAAGATCATGAATCCGACTGCCGAGAATTTGGCCGATGCCGGCATACCTTCATAGAAGGGTGAGATACCCAGCTGCTCGAAGCCCGGGATATGATTCAGATGGTTCGTGAACCATACGTCCAGTGAGCTGCCGAGGAAGCCGTCAGTCAGTGCATACCAGTTGATGGTAGCGCCCACGAGCATCACAGCTCCGGAGAGCAGGGCCGTGAAGCGAACACCCATCTTGTCGAGGATGATGCCCGCAAAGATTAGGAAGAAGATAAATACGTTGAGGAAAGTCTCGGAACCCTGCATCGTACCGAAGGCCGTGGAATCCCAGCCGCGGGTCGACTGCAGGAGATCTTTGATAGGCGACAGGATATCCATAAAGATATAGGAGCAGAACATGGCCAGAGCCAGCAGCCCCAGGGCGGTCCAACGTGCCCACGCCTTGTCGTTAAGATTCACTAGCGACGAATTTGACATTGCGAAGAGTTTGATTATGGTTAATGATTGTACGGTTGATAATGATGACTATTGGAAATCAGACAACAAATTTAAGGAAAAATAGCTCAACATGAAAATTTAATGGCTAACTTTGCGAAAATCTGACAACAATTCGTCAAAATTGTAAGCGAAAGTCTGAGGCTCAACCAAACCTCGGCGTCGGGCGTTTTAATTATTGCAATTCATCGACATCATGCCATATTCTACCCAACCATACACATTCGACCGTGTGGTGCGACTGATAATCACAATCGCCATCATAGCAGGAATAATCTGGCTCATCAACTTGCTGAAAGATGTGCTTCTCCCCTTTCTCGTGGCCTGCCTTATAGCATACCTGTTTGAGCCGTTCGTGCAATACACCCGCACTCTGCTGCGGCTGAAGGGCCGAATGCTGGCCATCTTTATCACTCTGTTCGAGTTTACAGTGCTGTTCGGGGTGGTGCTGTATTTTATTGTGCCGTCGATTATCGACGAGATGCATCAGATGGCCGCCCTGATGCGCAATTACTCCGTATCCGACGTGTCAATCAAATATTTTCCGCTTGAGGTACACGATTTCCTCAAGCGGCACATCGACTTCGAGGCTCTGGCGCAGGAATTGCTCAGCCAAAATCTCGACAAGCTGACACATCAGGCCATGACGCTCATCCATGGAGGCCTGCATGTGACTCTGGCTATCGTGGGCTGGCTGATCGTGTTCCTGTATGTGATTTTCATCATGCTCGACTACGACCGGCTGATGCTCGGATTCCGTCTGATGGTTCCTCCGGGCATGCGCAAGACCGCCTATAAAATCGGCAACGACATCAAGACGTCGATGAATCATTATTTCCGAGGGCAGGCACTGATTTCATGCTGTGTGGCAGTGATTTACTGCGGCGGATTTGCTCTGGCCGGGCTTCCGATGGCCTTCGTGTTAGGCATCGGCACGGCTATACTCTTCATGGTGCCCTACTGCCAGTACATCTCGTTGATTCCCGTCACCCTGCTGTGTATGGTCGACGCAGCCAACGGCACATCGGAATTCTGGCCTATGTGGTGGGAGTGCATCGCCACGTTTGCAGCTGTGCAGGTGGTGGGCGACCTTGTGCTGACGCCGCGAATCATGGGCAAAGCCATGGGACTCAATCCCGCCATAATCCTGCTTTCCCTGTCGATATGGGGCACGCTTCTTGGATTCATCGGTATGATTATCGCCCTGCCGATGACTACCCTGCTGCTTTCCTACTATGAGCAATACGTAATCCTCAACAGCAAAAACGGCGAGACTCCGGCGCAGCGGAAAAAAGAGGCCGCCGAGCTTGAGGAAATAGCTCAGAATCCGTTTGAAAAATAAATAGAAAAAGATAAGATCCGGTTCTGAACTCTCAGCAAGGTGCTTTTTGCGTTCCTGTCTCCGATGTCAGAATGACGCTTTGCGCCATTTTTCCATCAGCGCCGTCATATCCTCCGGTATAGGACATGAGAAGAACATCTCCTGCCGGGTGCGCGGGTGCACGAAGCCGAGAGTACGCGCATGCAGGGCCTGACGCGGACAAATCTCAAAACAGTTGGCTACAAACCGGCGGTAGGTGGCCGAAGTGGTGCCACGCAGTATCTGATCGCCGCCATAGCGCGCATCGTTGAAGAGCGGATGCCCCTTATGCTGCATGTGGACGCGTATCTGATGCGTACGTCCTGTCTCCAGCACACATTTCACCACCGACACATATCCCAGCGGCTCTATTACTTCATAATGGGTCACCGCATGCTTGCCGATCTCCCCGTCAGGGGCAAAGACTGCCATGCGCAGGCGGTCCTTCGGGTCACGGGCTATATTTCCTATGATTGTCCCCGCATCTGGCTGAGGCCGACCCCAGACCACCGCCACATATTCGCGCTTGGTGGTCTTGTTGAAAAACTGACGGCCGAGATTCGTCTTGGCGTCGGGGGTTTTGGCCACAACGAGCAGCCCAGAAGTATCTTTGTCAATACGGTGGACGAGGCCCAGTCGCGGATCGTTTACATCATAGTCCGGGGTATCACGGAAATGCCAGGCAAGAGCGTTGACCAGCGTTCCGGTCCAGTTGCCATGCCCGGGATGCACCACCAGACCTGCCGGCTTGTTGACCACCAGCACATCGGCATCTTCATACACTATGTCAAGCGGGATATCCTCTGCTATAATCTCATTTTCATAGCGCGGACGGTCCATTACCACCGACACCACATCGGCAGGTTTAACGCGATAATTGGATTTTACCGCTTTGCCGTTGACAAGGATGCACCCTGCCTCCGCAGCCTGCTGGATACGGTTGCGCGAAGCGTTCTGCAGATGGTCAACCAGAAATTTGTCAACCCGCAGAAGCTGCTGACCCTTGTCAGCCACAAAGCGGAAATGTTCATACATCTGACCGTCGCCCTGAGGGTCATCCGACCCTTCGAGATCCTCGGGGTCGTCTTCCTCGTCAGTGATATTGCCGGCCGACGAAGGTTCTGTCGCCGGCGCAGACTGCGGTCTGGTTTTCCGGCTCTCGGATTCGGCTGCCATCAGTGAGTTGAGCTCGTTAACGGTCATAAATCAGCAGTTGGGATGAGGATTATTCGATATTAAGTTCTTCAATCGAGGCGTCGATTGCAGCCTGATCATATCCGAGCGAATCGGTTTCTGCCGTATCGGTCAGACCTGTGCCAACTTCGAGAGTCACGACCGCCGACACCGGAATACGCGCTCCGGGCTGGAGCGACGCCCCGTTGAATTTGGCACCCAACACCAGTCCGTTATATTCCGAGACAACGGGTACTTCTCGTATATCTTTGATTCCCAAGCCTTCAAACATAGAACGCACCTGGCGCACCGAAGCATCATAAAATTCGGGCACCGTGACAAGTTTGGGCGAGAAGGCCACAATGGTCAGGTAGACTGTACCGCCTTTCTTGATTTTAGCTCCGGCCACAGGCACTTGCTCAACTACAGTGCCCGGAGCGCTGAAGGAATCAAACACCGAGTCGGAGATCTCAGCTCTCAGGCCGGAAACATCCACATTGCTGAGCGCGGCGGCGTAAGATTTCCCCTTCACATCGGGCACCACACGCTCTTCGCCGTGGAAAGTCCAGAAATCCAGAAACCACATGCTTATCCATCCCAAGGCGATAGTGGCCAGGATGACATAGGCAAAATTCATCATCACCGGATGACGTTTGCGGAAGTTTTTGTGAGGTTCGGGCATATCGGTATGCGGTCTGTCGTAGTATTCATCGCGCTCCTCATATACGGAGCGGCGCGGACGGTAATCGTCACGGCGGGGATTATCGTCTCTTTCCGAACGGTAATCACCGCGTTCAGGACGGTAATCATCGGCGCGGCGCTGACGGGTGCGCGAAGCACGGCGAGGAGCCACATCGTCGTCATCGTAGCGAATGCGGCCATCGGCGCGGGTGGATATATCGTCGGCCCAGTCGCGTTCGCGGCGTCCGTACGATTCGGGATCGATCTCCTCGTCGTAGTCGTGGCGCGACGGGCGGCGGTGCGGAGTCTCTTCTTCTCGGGGATACGTGGCCGAGCGCCCACGCGAAGATTCTTCGCCGAATTCGCTGTTGTCGAAATCTATCTTGCGACGCGGACGGCGGGGCATGTCGTCCATATCGTCGTCGTAGTCGGAATAAGAGTTGTAATTGCTCATATCTGTCGGTATCAGCACCTGCACACGCAGGCGAGATTGACTGCAAAATTACGCAATCTCCTTAATTTTGCAAAGCGAACTCCCTAAAACGGCATCAAATACACCCCAAAACTAAAGCAGTGAGCCAACAATACATGCCCACAGCCATTTGTTGACGAATTTTAACCGTGAGAAGCGGATAAAACTCTTGAATAAACGCGTAAAAATGCTTACCTTTGCGCGTTGAAACCGCGTCTGCGCCACAGGCTTTGCCCTGATGCCGGATGCCGAACTAATTTGATATGCTTTTGAAACAAATCATCCGTGGCCTGATGGCCCTAAGCCTTACGCTGAGCCTGTCGCTGAGCCTTAGCTCCTGCGGTGAATACCAGAAGGCGCTCAAGAGCCACGATGCCAACTATAAATTCGAATTCGCAAAGCGCGCCTTCGAGCAAAAGAAATATGTGCAGAGCTACACTCTGCTCCGCGATGTTGTCACCCAGCTCAAAGGGTCGGACAAGGCCGAAGAGTCGATGTATCTGCTCGGTCTGAGCTATTTCGAAAATAAGGAATATCCTGACGCGGCGGAATTTTTCAAAGCTTACTACAACCGCTACCCCAAAGGAAAATATACGGAACTGGCACGCTACTATGCCGGCTATGCCTACTATCTCGACTCGCCGGAGCCTCAGCTCGACCAGAGCCAGACCCTCAAGGCCATCGAGGAGCTGCAGGCGTTCCTTGATTTCTTCCCCCGGTCGGACAAAGTGGCGCTTGCTCAGAATGCCATCTTCGAGCTTCAGGACAAACTGACGCTCAAAGAGTTGCAGAACGCTCAGCTCTACTACAACCTCGGCACCTACATGGGCAACAACTATGAGAGCGCCATCATCACGGCCAAAAACGCCATCAAAGATTATCCTTACTCAAAATATAAAGAGGAGCTGGAGATGCTCGTGCTCAAAGCGCGATATCAGGAGGCCGCCCTTTCGGTCGACGAGCGCAAGGCTGAGCGATTCCGCGATGTAATCGACGAATATTACAGCTTCATCAACAATTATCCCGACAGTCCCAAGCGCGCCGAAGCCGACAATATCCTCAAGATCGCCCAGAAGCACGTAAAAGACTGATCGCCATAACGGGGGCAGGCGCCACGGCGCCTGTAGCCTCCCATCCGACTGATGACAAGGCTCTCAGCCGGATAACCAACGACAAAAACAACGACAAAAAAAGACATATTAACCGAATTATGGATTACAAGAAGACAAACGCTCCGCTCAACACCGTTACCCGCGACATGATGGATCTTTGCAAAGACACGGGCAATGTGTATGAAACCGTTTGCATAATCGCAAAGCGCGCCAACCAAGTGGCAGCCGAGATGAAACACGACCTGGACAAAAAACTTCAGGAGTTTGCTTCGCTCAACGATAATCTGGAGGAGATCTCCGAAAACCGCGAGCAGATCGAAATCTCGCGCTACTACGAGAAGCTTCCCAAACCTACTCTTATTGCCGCACAGGAATATGTGGAAGGTCGCGTATATTACCGCAACCCGGCTAAAGAGAACATGAATCTCGACGACTAAACCGTCGCCTTCAAGACCGCGGCGGCCTTCCCCACCCCACAGGAGTGAGCACCCGCCTGCAAGCATCCGTTTTTGCAATGAAAATACTTGTAACAGGGGCCAACGGGCAACTCGGCACAGAGCTTAAAAAGATTCTCGAAGCCACGATGCCCTCAGTAGCTATATATACCGACGTCGACGAACTCGACCTCACAAACGCTAAGGCTGTGGAGTCGTTCGTTGTCAACAACGACATCTCCCATATCGTCAACTGCGCCGCCTATACGGCTGTTGATCGCGCCGAGGAGGAAAAGAGCCTCTGCGCACAGATTAATATAGACGCAGTAAAGAATCTCGCGCTTGCCGCAGACGCCAACGGCGCCAAGGTGATTCATATCTCCACCGATTATGTTTTCGACGGAACGAATCATCGTCCCTATCGCGAAAGCGACAAGGTAAACCCCATCTCGCAGTACGGCACTACAAAGCGCAAGGGAGAGACTGTGCTTCTGGCTCTTTCGCCCGAAGCCATCATTATACGCACGGCATGGCTCTATTCCGCCCATGGTAATAATTTTGTCAAGACGATGCTTCGCCTGGCTGAGAAAAACGACGAAATCAAGGTTGTGTGCGACCAGATCGGCACTCCGACTTACGCCCGCGACCTTGCCGCAGCCATCGTAACAGTGCTTCGCTCCCACCAGTGGATTCCCGGCATCTACCATTTCACCGACGAAGGTGCAGCTTCATGGTACGATTTTGCCAAAGCCATCTTCCGTCTGGCCGGAAAGCAGGTAAAAGTGAAACCCATCCTTACGGAAGACTACCCCACCCCGGCCTCACGTCCGGCTTACAGCATCCTCGACCGCAGCCTGATTAAAGCCACCTACGGCGTGACAATCCCACATTGGGAAGAGGCTCTGGCCGACTGCATGGCGGAGCTGGGAGCTGCAAAATAAGCAAAACCAAACATTATTCGTTTCCCCGTCTTGGCAACATTAGCTGAAGAAATAAAGCGGCGACGCACATTCGCCATCATCTCTCACCCCGACGCCGGCAAAACCACACTCACCGAGAAGCTGCTGCTTTTCGGTGGTGCTATTCATGTGGCCGGTGCTGTCAAATCAAATAAAATCAAAAAGACCGCCACCTCCGATTGGATGGAAATCGAGAAGCAACGCGGCATCTCGGTAGCCACATCCGTGATGGGATTCAACTACGGCGACTATAAAATCAACATCCTCGACACCCCGGGCCACCAGGACTTCGCCGAGGATACCTACCGCACCCTTACGGCCGTCGACTCGGTAATCATCGTGGTCGATGTGGCCAAAGGCGTCGAGATGCAGACAAGAAAACTGATGGAAGTGTGCCGTATGCGCAACACTCCCGTAATCATCTTTGTCAACAAGCTCGACCGCGAGGGCCGTGACCCGTTCGACATCCTCGACGAGCTGGAATCGGAACTGAAGATTGCCGTGCGTCCGCTCTCATGGCCCATCAACATCGGAGCAAAATTCAAAGGCGTATACAATATCTACGAAAATTCGCTTGACCTCTTCCAGCCCGATAAGCAGAAGGTGACAGAGCGCGTAGAAATCGACGATGTCAACGACCCGCGCATCGACGAGCGAGTAGGCGAAGCTGACGCACAGAAGCTTCGCGATGATCTCGAACTGATCAACGGCGTTTACCCCGAATTCGACGTGCAGCCATACCTTGATGGCAAACTGGCGCCAGTATTCTTCGGATCAGCGCTTAACACATTCGGCGTCAAAGAGTTGCTCGACTGCTTCGTGAAAATCGCTCCTTCGCCCAAGCCTATTATGGCCGAGGAACGTCAGATCAAACCCGAAGAGGAAGGATTCTCAGGTTTCGTATTCAAGATTCATGCCAACATGGACCCGAACCATCGCTCATGTATAGCCTTCGTGAAGGTTTGCTCCGGAAAATTTGAGCGCAACGTCAACTACCGCCACATCCGCTCCAACAAGATGATGCGCTTCGCTGCCCCGACAGCGTTCATGGCCCAGAAAAAGAGCATCGTCGACGAAGCATATCCCGGCGACATCGTCGGCATCCCCGATACAGGCAATTTCAAAATCGGCGACACACTGACTGCCGGCGAGACAATCCATTTCAAGGGTCTCCCATCCTTCTCGCCCGAGATGTTCAAATATCTGGAAAACACCGACCCCATGAAAGCCAAACAGCTTGACAAAGGTATCCGTCAGCTCATGGACGAGGGTGTGGCCCAGATGTTTACCAATCAGTTTAATGGCCGCAAGATTATAGGCACAGTCGGGCAACTGCAGTTTGAGGTAATCCAATACCGTCTGCTCCACGAATACGGCGCACAATGCCGCTGGGAACCGATTTCGCTCTACAAAGCATGCTGGATTGACAGCGACGATGCCGAAGCTCTGGAAGCGTTCAAGAAACGTAAATACCAGTTTATGGCCACCGACACTTCCGGACGCGACGTATTCCTGGCCGATTCCGGCTATGTGCTCCAGATGGCCCGCACTGATTTCCCCTCCATCCGTTTCCACTTCAGTTCGGAATTTTAAGCAAAGTTTATATTTCGCTGATTCCAAAGATATTAAATAATATGAGGGCGCACCCTGGTGCGCCCTCATACTGTATTGTGCCGGATTAAATCCGAAATCGATAAGAAAGTCAGAGCGAGGGAACGCGAAGCATCCGGGTGGAGGGGAAATGGATGGCCAGATAACGCTCGATGAAATGATAGGTATCGTCTGCGATCAGAGGATCTGTGTCGAAGTGGGTATTATACAAGACAATGGGCATCTCGATTCCACGCGATTTGATCGCCTCAAATGAAAGCACGGCATGATTTATTGAACCGAGCGAACCGTTCACCACAAAGATGAGCGGGAGTTGACGTGTGACTACATAATCGATAGTGAAAAATGAATCTGTAATCGGAACCATAAGGCCGCCCGCTCCTTCCACAAGCACTACATCATATTTCTGTTCAAGCTTTTTCGTAGCGGCATCAATTACGTCGAGAGAGATTTCCCGGCCATCAAGGCGGGCAGCGAGCTGGGGTGAGCAGGGGTGGGTAAAAATCAGCGGTGCGGTGGTATGGTCGAGGTCCTCGGGCAGCATCCCCGTGGCCATCAGCCGACGGTGGACTTCAATATCCTCCGACATCCCTACGTTGCCGGTCTGTATAAATTTCTGGGTGACAACTGTTTTCCCCTCTTCCAACAAATTTCGGGCATACCAGCCTGTGCAGTAGCTTTTGCCGGCGTCTGTATGTATTCCGCTTACAAAATATCTCATACGTATAAACGTTTTTTGCAGATACAAATTTAGTGAAAATGTCACAAACACGGCAATGATAAATCAGGAAATAGCAGGCCGCAGTGTCTATAGCCTGCGAAGTATGAGATAATAGGGACGGTAGGTCAGAGAGGGGTGCGGACCGAGGGAGTTGAGGAATTGACGTGTGCGACCCACTGAGGAGCGGCTGAGGGCGTTTACGCCGGTAAGTCGCAAATGGTCAATGAGTTCGCGGGAGGATCCAAAATCTGCAATTATGGTTTCCTCCTCTGCAAAGAGAATCTCAACCCCTAAGCCATCAGTGCCAGCTGATGCAATCAGCTTGTTAATAGGTATATAAGGCAGCGAATTTCCGGTAATAGAGGATATTTCCTCAAGCGTTCCCGGCCCGAAACCTGCCACGGCCAGAATGCCACCCGGGCGCAAGGCTCTGACAGCCCGGGAAATGAAAGCCGAAGGAGAGTTAAACCATTGAATAGCCGAAGCAGAAAGGATAAGATCGATCGATTCGGACTCCAGCTTTGCTATCTCAATCTCAGCATCACACTGACGATACCGTGCACCTTCGTGCCATTGATGGCTTCCCGCCGGAGCAAGATCCCATAGTTCAAGTGTGGGAGGATTGACTCTGTCAGCGTACAGCCTTGTCAGTAAACCGCTTCCGCATCCTACCTCGATAATCCGGCCTTCGAGGGGCAATCTTTCGTCACGAGTCTCAAATTCTGCGCACAGACGCGCCCAGAGTGTTTCAGCAACCCGTGCCTGAGGTTCTGCCGACTGTTCATAGGTGTAAGCCGCAGCTGAAAAGCTATCGCCAACCCGCGATTTATCGGTGATATATCGGTCAAGAATATGCTGAAAATCAGGGAAATGACCCCATGAGGGATACTTTTCCAGCTGTGCCGTTCCTCTCCATGCATTCGCCTGATTGTCAGGCGGAAATATTGCATCCTTCTCCCCTATCAAAGCCAAATCCCAGCGGGCTGGAGAATCCGACACATCTAATGCTCCAAACATTTCCAGCTCGGCAGTAAGACTTTTCAATCCTCGGGCCGAAGTTTCATATTTAGTCACAAAAGCCTCATAATCAGGAGCCTCAGCAAACATGCGCCGGATAAAGTTGGCCACCGTCGGCTCCGACATCCTCCTTAGGGTAAGGCGGAACACCGATTCGGGGATACCCCGGCGATTGTCGATATGAGTGATGGTTCCATTGACAGCCAATGTTCGAGTAACTGGAAGCCTGTCACCATATTGAAGCATGAAATCGTTGGCTATCCTCACACCGAACGACCACGCGACGACCACAACCTCAGCGTAATTCTTCAGAGCGCTAATAAGAGGGCTGAAAGATTCCCCTGATTTATAGTCAGCATAATCTGACAGCAGAAAGATGTCATAACCAGCCTTCTTAAGATTGTAAAAAGGCGCGGCCGACATCCCCCATCCGAGGAAAACTACCACGGCACGGGGTATCGGCTGATTGTGAGTATTTTGCAGTTTACAAATTTCCATTAACAAGATAAGCCGGATGCGGCCTTACAGCAATTCGTGCAGAGCTTTGTCGAATGCTTCGATCTCACGCGAGGTCATAGCTGCCGAAAGGCTGAATCGCAGACGCTCGGTACCCTCGGGTACTGTAGGTTTTCGGATGGGCAGAGCCTTGATTTCGTAGCGCGAAAGTAGCTGGCGCGAAAGCTCCACAGCCTTCTTGGGATCGCCGACAATCAGCGGCTGGATATGCGAAGGGATGATAATAGGTTTTCCCTCGGCATCTCTTGCCGGCGACGCCGGTGTCTGCGGGAAGCGGTCGACATATTTGGCAAGCACGTCTGCAAACTGAACGGACAGATGCTCCAGATGTATGCGTCGCGAATCTTTTTGCACTATGTTGCCAAGCATAAACCGCGTCCAGGCCACATTGAGCGGAGGCAAAGCGGTGGAGAAGATGAAACTGCGCGCAGTATTGACCATATAGTCACGCATATCGCCCGACATCACAGCGAAAGCTCCCATTGACGCTGCGGCTTTGCCGAAAGTGCCAACTGTGACATCTACTTCGGCCGGAGCTGACGACGCTGCTACAAGGCCGAGTCCCTTCGGTCCGAGAACGCCGAATGCATGCGCTTCGTCGACATAGAGCAATACATTGGGATACTGCCGCTTAATCTCAAGCATACGCTCGATATCGGCGCGGTCGCCATCCATACTGTACACACTCTCAACAGCTACGAGCACCTGAGTGTAATCGCCGGCTTTCTCTGAGAGTATCTTTTCCAGATGATCGAAATCATTGTGGCGAAATCGGACGAACGGGGCGCGGGAGAGCACTATACCGTCTATAATCGAAGCATGGACCAGGCGGTCGGCCACTATGAGCGTACTTTTGGAGGCGATGGCGGGAATAAGGCCGGTGTTGGCATGATAGCCGCTGTTGAACAGCAAAGCCTTTGTATCCTCGCCGCGGTATTTTCGGTAAAGGAGACGCAGAAACACCTCCAGATTGGTATATTCAATCTGGCGCGGAGCCAGCAGCCGGGCAGCCGATGACGTCAGAGGCACCTGAGCCGAACTTGCATCGGCGAAAAAGCGAGCCTGAAGGTCGGCGTCGGCAGCCAGCCCCAGATAGTCGTTGGTAGAAAAATCGGTGATGGTCATTGGCGTCACCGTAGGGATTTCCCTGTAGTTGCCCTCTTCATGAAGGCGCTGGAGATGAGATCTTACATCCATTTGCGAGTCTTGAGAATGTTCAACATTTCAGTGGTAAGCGTGGCAAGCTGTTCATCTGTAGTGACATACGGCGGCATCACGTAGACCATACGCCCGAACGGGCGGATCCACACACCGCAGGCCACACATTCACGTTGAAAACGCCCCACATCGACAGGTTGTTTAGTCTCTATGACTCCGATTGAGCCCAATACCCTGACATCGGCCACAATATCGTCCATCTCCCATGCCGGGGCTAACCCTTTTTGCAGCTGACCGGTGATATTTCCGACTACAGCCGGCATATCCTGAGCGTTGAGCAGATCGATAGAGGCATTGGCGATGGCGCAGGCAAGCGGATTACCCATGAACGTAGGCCCATGCATTAGCACTCCGGCCTCGCCGCGTGAGATCGTATCGGCCACCTCGCGGGTTGTCATGACGGCGCTCATGGTCAGATAGCCGCCTGTAAGCCCTTTGCCAACCATCATTATATCGGGCGACACTCCGGCATGTTCCCATGCAAAGGCGCGGCCTGTGCGCCAGAAGCCTGTAGCTATCTCATCAAAGATGAGGTACAAGCCGTAGCGGTCGCAAAGCCGACGGGCCTGACGCAGGAATTCCGGATGATAAAACCACATTCCGCCTGCGCCCTGCACTATCGGTTCGAGGATTACGGCAGCCAGCTCATCCGACTTCCGTGCGAGTAGATCCTCCAGCGGACGTATATCTTCAGGGTTCCATTCGCCGCCATAGCGCGAACGCGGCTGCGGCACAAAATAACGAAGCGGGAGAGCCGAACCGAAGGCAGAGTGCATGCCGGTGACAGGATCGCAGACGCTCATGGCATTCCAGGTATCGCCATGGTAGCCCGAACGTATTGTGGCGAAATTTGTCTTGCGATGCGACGATGTGCGGCTGATGGCAGCCTGCACAGCCATTTTCATAGCCACTTCAGTTGCCACCGATCCCGAGTCGGCAAAGAAAACATTATTCATCGGGGGCATCATCCCGCCGCCGGCCTCGCTACTTTGTCCGGAACCGGGTGTGCCGTCAGCCTCCGTTTTGTTAACCAGCTTCAGAAGCTTTCGCCCCAGATCGATGGCCGGCTGATGTGTGAATCCACCGAACATCACGTGGCTCATCTTGTCGAGCTGACGGCGTGCTGCCTCATTAAGAACGGGATGGTTATAGCCATGTATGGTACACCACCAGGACGACATACCGTCGATCAGCTGAGTGCCGTCGGCGAGGGTAATCACCGCGCCATGGGCTTCGCTTACTTTATATGTAGGAAGCGGATCAATAGTGGAGGTATAAGGGTGCCACAGATGCTCGCGGTCGAAGCTGTCGTGGACTTCTTGACTGACTCTGTTCATATCTTTAATTTTACCGTCTGGAGTAATCTCCTGCACGGGGGCGACTGCCCCGGCAGGAGCAATCTGAGACCCTAACGGGAGTGCAAATTTAACATTTTTCGGCGATACAGGGAAATGCCGGGACTTCATTCTGCCCCATCGACTGCTCAAAAACATGGATAAAAGGGTTGACATTTACCTGCTGATTGCTTACCTTTGCAATAGTCAAAACGGGTTTGGAACCTATGAATCTGCGAAGCACCAATCAACAATCGCCGTCTGTGGCCTTCTCCCGGGGAATCCTCAACGGACTCGCGCGTGACGGCGGACTTTATATGCCGGAGCGCCTTATGCGCATACCGCAGGCCTTCTTCCGCAACATACAGGAGATGACCTTGCACGATGTGGCTTTCGTAGTGCTCAACTCGCTGCTCGGCGACGAGATTCAGCCTGCTCTTCTAAAGACCATCGTCAAAGAGGCTGTCAGCTATGATGTGCCTCTGGTTCGCCTCACCGACGGGCAATATCTGCTTGAAATGTATGATGGTCCCTCCCACTCTTTCAAAGATTTGGGCGCACGGGTGATGGCGGCTCTGACCCGCTATCTGGCTCCGGCGTCAGAGGCTGCACCGCGTACGGTAATTCTGGCGACCACGGGCGACAGCGCCGCGGCCGTAGCTCAGGCTTTCGCCGGTGCGCCCCATACGCGTGTTGTGGTGCTGTATCCTAAAGACGACCTCAATCCGGCGCAAATAGCCCAGTTTGCCGACATGCCCGGAGTGAAATCAGTGGAAGTCGACGGAACATTCGACCAGTGCCAGGCCATTGTAAAAGAAGCTCTAAAGGCAGATGCACAGCGCGTGGCCGCATCGGGCGGCGACTACCGGCTCACCTCCGGCAATTCCATCAATCTCGCCCGCGAGCTTCCGGCCGTAATCTATTTCTTCCATGCCTATGCCCGAGCAAAAGCCGCAGTGGGCGAGCACAAGGCCTCAGAAATAGTAATATCTATCCCTTGCGGCAATCTCGGAACGCTGACAGCTGCGCTCATAGCCAAGCAGCTGGGTCTCCCGGTCAAGAGATTCATAGCGGCCAACAATGCCAACGACGTATTCGTGGAATACCTCAAAACCGGCGGCTTCCGTCCGCGTCAGGCCCTGGAGACTCTGGCCCGAGCCATGGATGTGGGCAATCCCTCAAATATAGCCCGCATCATCAGTCTCTACGACGGCAATCTGGAGCGGCTGAGAGCCGATGTGACAGGATATTCATATACCGATGCCGAAATCGCCGAGACGATGAAGGAATGTGCGAACGACTACGGCATTCCGGTTGACCCTCAGGGTGCTCTGGCTGTCAGAGCTATGGAGCGACATCTTGAAGATGGAGAGACCGGAGTGGCGCTTGCCACGGTCCACCCCTGGAAATTCCGCGAGACCATCGCCGAAGTGACCGGAATCTCCCCTCAGCCACCCGTCGGCATGAAAGCTGAGCGCGTCAGGATCCACACCAAGCCCGTGAAAATTCCTCCCACGATTGAGGCCCTGCGGCGCGTGCTTGCCTCATTGCAGAGCTAAATTTGCAATATAACAATTACTCCAGGCAAACAAATCGCTCCGTAGGGAGTTAACAATATTGAACCAAGAACACAAATTGAACCAACAACCCAAAATCAAATTATATGCCTAACAAACGAACCCTCAAGAAGCAAATCAAATACATCTGTGGCGATCTGGCGGCAGAATGTATGATTGCAGCCGACTATGTGCCCGGCGTTGACCGCGACGCCATGTTCAAATGCGTAGCCGAAATCGCCGCTCTGCAGACCGGAGCACTGGCCAATGCCACATTCAGCTTCGACAAGGTGCCCTCGGATTTTGCCACCGCCGCAGAATACCACAAGGCTCGCCGCGCATATTACAAAGCAGCCTATACGGCTCTGCGCGAGAAATTTAACGATAAAATCAACTCGATTGTAAAAGCAATGAATGCCGCCGTGCCTCAAGAGGTAAAGGACGCAAACAAAGCTAAATGATGAATTTTTCTGCTTTTTTACTGAAAACTTTCGGATGGTCGGTGACAGCAACAGTCCCCGACTATCCGAAATGTATTATTTGCGTAGCACCCCATACATCCAACTGGGATTTCATTCTCGGCGAACTGACCATCCACTCGCTCGGACGCAAGGCCGCCTTTATGATGAAGTCGTCATGGTTTTTCTTTCCGTTAGGGTGCCTGTTCCGCGCCATGGGTGGGATTCCCGTGGAGCGCGGCAAAAAGCAAAATCTTGTTGACACCATTGTCAACCGTTTCAACACCAGCAAGGAACTCACTTTGGCCATAACCCCCGAGGGGACACGTAAAAAAACTGCGAAATGGCACACGGGGTTCCTCCGTATCGCCTTCGCAGCCAATGTACCGATTGTGCTCGGAGCCATCGACGCCGCCCGCAAGCGTATTGAAATGACGAAAGTGTTCTACCCAACGGGCGACATCATGGGCGATATCGAAAAGATTAAAGAATATTATCGCCAGTTCCGCGGCGTCCATCCCGACAATTTCTCCACAGATCCGCAACCGAAATAACGCCCAAGCCCGAAGCGAAAGCTAACCCGTTTTATCCCGATACATTATGAAGGCTGATTCGATCACAGTTGCGGCTCTACCGCTCGACATTAAGTGGGCGCAGATTGATGAAAATCTCGCCGAAGTAGATATGCGCCTTCATACCATGCCGCAGAAGGCCGACGTAGTGGTGTTGCCCGAACTGTGCTCCACCGGCTTCATTCAGGATATGAGCATGATTGAGGATATCGCCCGGGAGTCTGAGTCCAAAACCATCGCTGCAGCCAAGCGATGGAGCAAAGAGCTGGACATGGCCATAGCCGGCACATGCCTGGCCGGGAGAGACGGTAAATATTTTAACCGTGGATTTTTCATAACGCCTGATGGCACGGCTACTTTCTACGACAAGCGCCATCTGTTCAGTCTCTCGCCCGAAGCCGCAGTCTACTCCCCCGGAGATGCCTATCCGCCTGTAATCCGGTTTCGGGGATTCAACTTCTCGATGGTGATATGCTACGACCTGCGTTTCCCTGTGTGGTGTCGCAACAAAGGGGAACGTTATGACATTCTGCTTGTGCCGGCCAATTGGGCTCAGGCCCGCGGATATGCTTGGCGACATCTGCTCATTGCCCGAGCCATAGAGAATCAGGCCATGGTGGTAGGTTGCAACCGTTCAGGAAGCGACGACTACGGCTGCTATGATTATCAAGCATTTATCTTTGACTCAAAAGGCTACGAGATGGCTCCCGTTCCGGCCGTACGCTCCTATTCGCCCACACATCCCGACAGCGCCAAAAGTGAAAATCCCATCGAAAAGGGTTTCAAGCCCGATGACTTCATCTTCGCCACCTATACCCAGGCCGAGATAGCAAAAGTCCGCTCCTATCTCCCAGTAGGTAAAGACGCCGACGACTTCAATCTATAACACCTCTCGAAACAGCAAGTCCCTGCGATTTGGGCATGAGCGATAAAGCGATCCGACGATAAAATTACAAGACTTGATTCAACACAATAAGATTTCGACCATCACTAAGGATGTGACATATCAGAGCATGGGGGATCAGAGGGTTGCGAGCAGGGATTCGATCTGAGGGAGGATCGGGCGGATTCCGTCGTTGTAAATGATTGATACCGAAGGGTGGCGATGGGTGGATTCTGTGGCCATTTGGGCTTGGATGCGGCTGCGGATATGTTCGGCGGAAGCTGAATCGCGGGCCACTGCGCGGCTTATGCGCACCTGCTCCGGAGCATCCACATGCCAAACCTCATCTACCATCTTATCCAGTCCCGAGGCATAAAGAATTGCAGTCTCAACAAAAGCGGCGGTAGCGCCACGGAGTGCCAGCTCACCTGCCCATAGCATTATATCATCCTTTACCGCTTTATGAACCAACTCGTTAAGCCGATTTAGTTTCTGAGAATCTGAAAATACGGCTTCGGCCAGAATCTTCCGGTCGATAGATAAACCTGAGGAATGGAACAGTACGGCCTCAGGGCATATATCCGAGGCGATTCCGCGGGCAATATCTTCAGAATTCTCCATTAGCTTGCGGGCACGGCTGTCGCAGTCGTACACCTCATATCCACAAATGCGCAGTATACGGCTGACTACCGACTTGCCTGAGCCGATGCCACCGGCCACAGCTATAAGTCGTAATCCTGAAGGATGTTGATTCCGGCAATTCATATCGGCAAGAAATCAGTCGGCTCTTTCAATGACATAAGCAACCTGAGAGGGCGTAATGCCGACGCTGCGGTAATAGGAAGGGAGCTGTGGACTTTCGATAGCGACCGACTTCTGTCCAGTGGCAATCCGCTTGTAATCCACCTGCAGGCTCTTAACGGGACAAGGCACATTGAACATGCTCTTGGGGATAAGGTAGCTCAGAGTGGCCATTGCGGGAAATGTGACCACACGTGTACCCTCCGGCGCATTCACTACCTCGATGGGGAGCGATTGCTGACGGGTCACAAGGGGTTCGACCGGAAATTTCACCGTCACAACAGCGGGCACGGCGCGCATCCCTGCGGGCACATCGAGGCGAACATCCACCGAGGCGGTATCCGAAAGGTTCTCCAGCGAAATCATAGGGGTTGAAACTCCCTGCATCTTATAGCGGCGGGAGGAATTGGAAAAAATGACCACAGAGTCTACCTCAAGGATGGGATGTCCGGCGTAAGCATATTGCGGCTGCGTATGAATCTGCGATTTCACTTCCACGGGGAGCTTTATCCCCTTATTGTGGGTAAGAGTGACGCGCAGAGAGTCCGGCCGCATGGTGACGATAGTCGAGGAAGATCCGAAGAGTCCACGCAGAGCAGCATTTATGCGGTCCTGCGACAGCAGAATGGTGGAATCGTTGATAACCGAGACATCTTCGGGACGAAGCCGCAGGGTCGGATTTCCGCCCCAGGTAAAGCGAATCAGCGCCGAACCCTTGTCTTTCACGCTTACATTGAGCGCAGGATTGATGCCGGTCAGGAATGTGACATCCTCAGGGAAATCGACAAACTGTACCGGCACCGTGAAGTCTTTCTGCACATCGTCATTAAGCGTCAGCAGACACCAGAAAATGGCCGATATGACAAGAAAAACAAGAAAAGTGAGGACATTGCGCCCCTTAGTGGTGCGCAAGCCCTCACGGATGTGGTTTGTTGCCTGCTGAAATTCCAAAGCGGCAAAAAATGTAGGTTGTTATGCTTTCTCCTTGGCATCGTTGCCGGTAGCGGCAGCGTCGGCGGCAGAGGGATAGATCGAGCCTTTATCGATTTTGATAGTCACGCCATCGGCAATCGAAAGGAGCACGTAGGGATTGTTGTCGTCGATTTCCTTGATTTTGCCGTAGATGCCACCGGCTGTAACCACGTTGGAACCTTTGGTAAGACTTTCGCGGAATTTGCGGATCTCTTTCTGTTTCTTCTGCTGGGGACGGATCATCATGAAGTAGAAGATAGCTATAAGAGCCACAATCATAATAATGCCGCTCATACCGCTTCCGCCATTGGCAGCAGCCTGAAGGGCGATAAATTGAGTAGTCATAGTTCGAAAAAATAGTATTGTTAAAAATTTACCACTAAGTTAGGCAAATTGTTTGGATTTTAAGGCGATTTACGCGGAATTTTATCGGACAAGCCGCAGGGAAGTCCGGCAGAACGCTTATTTGTTGAGTAAACCCTGCTCGCGGAGATAGTTGGACACGGAGAAGAGTACGCCGTTGATAAACTGACCGCTGCGCGGAGTGCTGTAGTAGTTGGCGATCTCGACATACTCGTTCATGGTGACAGCCAGAGGTATCGAGGGGAACATCAGCAGTTCGGAGATGGCAGTGATCAGAATCACGATATCCATGAATGCCAGACGCTCGGGATCCCAGTTGCTGTCGTTGATGAAACGCTCCACATAGCCGCGGTAAGTGTCGCGCTCCTTGATGGAGTTGAGGAAAAGCTCGGGGCCGAAGCGTGAATCCTCCTCGTCTTTGAAAATCGGGAGCAGTTTCACCTCTTCGTTGCCGGCGGTGGCGAAATGTTTGATTGATTTAAGCACGAAGGTGCCCATAATCGCCAGATCGTCGTTCCAGTAGACCGAGCGGTTTTCCAACGCTTCGGCAAGAATGTCCGAAGGGAACACCACGGTGCGGAGAATATTGCGCCAGAAGTCGCAATCGGCCTCAAACGAGGTGGTGTCGCCATCCATATAGTCGCGATAGGTCTGCGATTCCTTCACCTTCTCAAGAAGATTCTTGAGCATGAAGTAATCTTCCTCCCATGAGAAGGGGTGCTTTTTGAGGTATTCCTGCATATCAGCGTTTTCTCGGATGGCTTTCACAAAGCCGTTCTCCACAAAACGCAGATTTGGGTTAAGCTCGTCGTCCGAGGGGCAGTATTTATCTTTTGCGGCTTCCAGACGGTCAGCTTCGATGTCTGTAATGTAGACCGGAAGCATCAGCAGAGCGTGATAAAGCTCGTATGCCTTTTCAAGCGAGGCGGTAAGACTGGCCTGGGCGTCGGCATACGACTGCTGCGAATCGTTGTACTCCTTCAGCGTATCTATGGCCATGATTACTCCCTTGTTGAAGCCGGACAGCGAGAAACCTTCCTGACTGCGGGCAGCATCTATCAGAGTGTTGTCGCGACCGATTACGGTAGAAAGGATCACAGTCCACATGCGCACATCGTCCTCGAGCGAGCGCGAACGTTTCTTGCGGTAATCGGTATAAACAGCTGATGAAGTAATTTTGGAATAGAGATCGCGGATGATCGGATCGAAAGCCTCAATGCCGGTCTCGTCCTTGGCAATAATCTCGCGGATATCGCTGTCGGAGGCGAGTGCCTTGGCGAGCTTGCCGCCGGAAAGCATATTGGAAGCTCCCATCGAATCAAGCGGCGAAGAACTCTTGCGGCTCACGCGGTAGCCTGAAAGCTCCAGCAAGAGCAGTAGGAGATTTAGATAAACACTGTAGGCATATTTGCCGTCGCGTGTATTGGCTGAAGGAGCCTTAAGATGAAATTCATTACGGGTGAGCAGATAGGAATAAAGCATCTGCACCACTTTGATACGTATCAGAATTCTGTTGACCATATTTCTCTAAATGTCCTATTTATTTGCAGGTTCGTTTGCAGGCGCAAAGGTACGAAATTACCTTGGAGTTAGCAAAAAATTGTGTGGGTGCGAATCGATTGTAATCAAATTCGCGCCCACACAAAATTCATTTGGCAGGGAGAGACTGCGAAGAGCTACCTCTCCCCTGCTCTGCCCGGTTGATTCACGGAATATAATCAGACCGGCTCTTACTGCTTGGCCAGAGGGTTCCAGCCCTGAGCGCGGATTTCGATTTCGTTGTTGTCGCGCGTGACCATATATGAGCTGAGCTCCGGTTTGGTAATGTGACCTATTACTTTCACTCCGGGGATCTTGGTAATCTCATCGTGGGCATGGAGCGGCACTGTGAAGAGCAGCTCGTAGTCCTCGCCGCCGTTCATGGCAGCCGTGACGAGATTCATATTCAGCTCCTCGGCCATAAGCGCTGTCTGATAGTCGATGGGAATACGGTCTTCATACACCCGGCAACCGACACTTGAGGCCTTACAGATATGGAGCAGTTCGCTCGACAGGCCGTCGGAAATATCCATCATCGAAGTCGGTACGATACCGGCTTTTTCAAGCGATTCGATGATGTCGCGACGGGCCTCGGGTTTAAGCTGACGCTCGATGAGATACTCCTTGCCCTGAAATTCGGGCTGAAAGTCGGCCTGACCGGCCGAGGCCACCTTCTCGCGTTCAAGCAGCTGGAGGCCCATATAGGCAGACCCGAGGTCACCGCTTACGCAAATCAGGTCGGTATCTTTGGCTCCCGACCGGTAGACCACACGGTCTTTCGGTGCGTCGCCGATGGCGGTAATAGAGATTACCAGCCCGGAGCGTGATGACGTCGTGTCGCCTCCAACCAGGTCGACACCATAAATCTCACACGCCAGACGGATGCCGGCGTACAGCTCCTCCATATGTTCTACGGTGAAGCGCTTGGAGATAGCCAGCGAGACAGTGATCTGCCTCGGATGGCCGTTCATGGCGTAAATGTCGGAGAAATTCACCACTGCAGCCTTGTAGCCAAGATGCTTCAAAGGCACATAGGTCAGGTCGAAATGAATCCCCTCGACCAGAAGATCGGTCGAGACGAGCACTTCAGTATCGGGATATTCCATCACGGCGCAATCGTCGCCTACACCGACCTTTGTAGAGGTGTTGACCAGAGGAATATCTTTGGTCAGGTGATCTATGAGGCCGAATTCGCCGAGGGTGGAGATTTCAGTCTGTTTCGATTCCATCTTAGGATCTAAAACGTTTTTGTGGGGATGTCAGTATGGGTTACAGGCGCTCTACGAGTGTCTTGACCAGCAGTTTGGTGACGGGCTCTGCCTTGATTGCAGCCTGCTGCACCTCTTCGTGAGAGGGAACTTCGGTGATGTCCTTGCCGCCCAGGTCGGTGATTACCGACAGGCCGAACACCTCCATGCCGCCGTGGCGGGCCACAATCACTTCGGGAACAGTCGACATGCCGACTGCATCGCCGCCGATCACACGGAAATATTCATATTCAGCAGGAGTTTCAAATGTAGGGCCGGTGGTGCCTACGTATACGCCGTGCATCAGGCGCATCCCCTTCTCTTTACCGATGGCATCTGCCAGATCTACCAGACGATGGCTGTAAGCCTCAGTCATGGCGGGGAAACGGTCGCCGAGTTCGTCATAGTTCTTGCCGCGCAGGGGGTTCTCGGGGAAGAGGTTGATATGGTCGGTGATTACCATCACGTCGCCAACGAGGAATTCTTTGTTCATACCGCCGGCAGCATTGGATACTATAAGGGTCTGCACACCCAGAGCACGCATTACGCGCACGGGGAAAGTAACAGTCTTCATATCGTATCCTTCGTAATAGTGGAAACGACCCTGCATGGCCATTACACGCTTGCCTCCGAGGTTACCGAAAATGAAGTTGCCGCTATGACCTGCTACAGTCGATACGGGGAAGTTGGGGATGTCTTTATAAGGAATCACGATTTTATCCTCTATCATGTCGGCGAGGGGGCCGAGGCCGGTACCGAGGATGATAGCTACATGGGGCATGTCAGCGATTTTCCCACGAAGGAAATCAGCTGTCTGTTTGATCTTTTCAAGCATAGTTCAATGGTATTTAACAATAATTGAAACGTCGTTATAATCAGTTTTGTTCGCTTAATTAATCGTTTTCAGCAGAGCTTTCTGAATTTCGATGTCGAAATTGTCGACATTCATCGGGTCAAACTCCACTTCCACTGGCTGGAAGAAGATGTATTTCTTCAGTTCATGTGGGAAATAAGGGTTGTTCACCAGGCGCACAGCGTCTTTCTCGGTGGTGACAATGATTTTGCGTTTTCCTTCGATGTCGTTGAAACGGTTTACTATCGATTCCAGATCTTTGCGCGAGAAATCGTGATGGTCAGGGAATACTTTAACCTTCACTGCCGCCTCGAAGCCTTTCAGATATCGTACAAGCGGCTTGGGGTTGGCTATTCCTGACAGCACGAGGATGGTATCTTCCGGTCGGAGCCAACTGAGATGAGGCACGTCGGTGGCCATATCCGGGAAAAGCGGACGCAGGCCGGGATAGTAAAAGCGCGAGAAGAAAAGCTTCTGATAGGGGAAAAGGCAGAGGTTTTTCTTGAAAATACGGTATTCTATCGCCTTTAGCTGCTGCGGGCATTTGGTGACCACCACCATATCGGCGCGATAGATGGCGCTCTGTGGCTCGCGCAAGCGCCCCAGAGGGAGCAGTCGGTCGTAGAATACCGGATTGTTGAACTCGGTCAGGACCACCGACACCTTAGGCTTTACATACCGATGCTGGAATGCATCGTCGAGCACAATCAGATTGATGCGCGGATCAAGCCGGAGCATTTCGTCGATGCCGCGACAGCGGTCTTCGCACACGGCCACCGTCACATCGTTGCCGAATTTCTGATAGATCTGATATGGTTCGTCGCCGATGTCAAGCGGAGTGGAGCGGCGCGTGGCAAGCACAAAACCTTTTGTCTTGCGCTTGTAGCCTCGCGAAAGCATCCCGATGTGGTATTTTCGGTGGAGAAGATTAATGATATACTCGGTGTGGGGAGTCTTGCCCGTTCCTCCGGCGCTGATGTTTCCCACTACCACGATGGGTACGGGAAATTCGCGCTGCTTGAGGATGTGCCAGCGGAACATCAAATTCCTGACCCCCACCGCGAAGCCGTACAGCTTCGAGAGCGGCAGAAGAATCAGATTGGATATGACCTTATTGCGCGGCACTTCGATTCAGATAAATTCAGAAGGTAAGAGAATTAGTAGATCACCTGGAAATCCATACGGGCCTGAATGGGATCGTCGTGGGCTATACGTTTCACCTGCTCATAAGCGGGATAGAATTCGCCCAGCTCCTCTTTCAAAGCCGAGGCCTTCATCTGGGTTGAGAATTCGGAGAAAATCTCCCAGAAATTGGTCTTCGATTCCGGATAATTTACAACTTCATATTTCTTGTAGCCCATTTCAGCTGCGAGAGCCTTGACTGCCTGATTGAGCGAGCCGAGCTCGTCGACCAGACCGATGCGTTTGGCTGAGATACCATCCCAAACGCGGCCTTCGGCTATAGCTTTTATAGAATCCTGAGGCATGTGACGGCCATCGGCGCAACGCGAGGTGAAGAGCTCGTATCCGCGATTAACCATATCCTGCATCTTGGCGCGTACCGGAGCCGACATGGGATAGAACGAGTTGGGCTGAGCTCCGTAGGTGTTGGTGGTCACAAAGTCGACGTTGACACCAAGTTTGTCAGATACAAGGCCGTTGAAGCAAGGAATCATGCCGAAAATGCCGATTGAGCCTGTGAGGGTGGTAGGCTGCGCATAGATTTTGTCGGCATTGCATGAGATATAATAGCCACCTGAAGCGGCGTAATCGCCCATTGACACGTAGACCTTTTTACCTTTCGATTTGAACACCTCAATCGAATGCCAGATCTGCTCGGAGGCGAAGGCTGAGCCGCCTCCTGAGTTGACGCGGAGCACCATGGCTTCTATATCGTCATCGTCGGCGAGTTCGAGGATATCAGGCACTACACGGCTTGAGGCTATCCCCTCCTTACCGTCCTCAGTGATGTCGCCGCAAGCATAGTAAATGGCAATCTTATTGTCATTTTCCTTGGTGTTGGGGACTTTAGCGCCCTTGAGATACTGGCTGACGGAAACAATGTTCAGATCATCGTCATGTTTCTTCTCGGTTTTATCCTTGAGGTAGTCGGTGTATTCGTTTTCGTATTTCAGACCGTCTACGAGTTTGAGATCAACAAGCTTCTGAGTATCAACGAAAGTCATCAGGCTGTCGGCGTATAGGTTGATTTTCTCGGGGGTGAGTTTGCGCGACTCGGCGATGGCTTTTACCATTTCGCCCCAGATGCCGTCGAGGTATACCTGTGTCTGAAGGCGGTTGGCCTCGCTCATGTTGTTGAGAATGAATGGTTCAACGGCACTTTTGAAGGTTCCGACCTTAACCACCTGAACTTCAACGCCAAGCTTATCGAGCAGCCCCTTGAAGAAGGGGATGCCGGAAGCAAGGCCGTTGAGGGTAAGTTCGCCCACTGGGTTGATGTACACTTCATCAGCCACGGAAGCTATGTAGTAGTCGGCCTGAGCGTAAGAGTCACCGTAGGCGATCACCCATTTGCCAGAGCTCTTGAAGTCTGCGATAGCTTCACGTATGGCTTCGCGGGTAGCGATGCCTGCGGCAGAGCCTTTGCAACGGATGACAACACCGTCGATTTTATCATCGGTTTTTGCGGCAGCAAGAGCATCAATGATATTGCCCAATACTGTAGGAGCCTTAACACCATTGACCACATCGGAGAAGGTAGGCACCGAAAGTTGCTCAACGATTTCGCCTGAAAGGTCGACTTGCAGGATGGAATGTTCCTCGACGGATGCCTTATCCTGATCCGTAAACGAACTAATTAAACTGCTGATTGCAAAGCACATGCACAGAAGTATGACAAGCATCAGCGAAATCCAGATTGCGGCCAGAGAGCCGAGCATCGAGACAAAAAAGCGTTTGAGCAACATTGTTGGTTATTAAATATGGTGTTAACAAATAGGTGGTCAGTCAGGTAGCAACAGACTCTACCTACCGATTCAATCAACAAAAATAACACATATTTAACAATTACACAAATAATATTTTTCAACCAACGAATTATAATTAAAAAAATCTTCGGAGTTAAGGGACAAAAGAATGAGCTGAAAGAGAAAAAGGCTTGGGGTGCGGACGGAAACAAAGGCCTGGAAGCGGATAGAGGCAAAGGCTTGGGAGCTGATGGGAACAAAGGCTTGGGAATTGGAAATAAAGACAGCGAGCCGCCCCTTAGCTGGGACGGCTCGCCGATTGTATTGTAATATTCCTTACAGGATTGCGAAATTACATAGACTCGACGCGCTTGAGGTTTTCTTCGTCGTTGAGGATATAGTAGATATTGCGCAGAGCGGAGCGGGCTTCGCTGAGTTCATTGTCGAGAGCGTAAGCCTTTTCGATGTATTCACTTGCCTGACGAAGCAGCGGGTCGATCTTGTTGGTGCGCAGGTCTTTATACTCAGCATTTGACATGTTTGCGCTTTCGTTCTGGTCGATTTCGAGAGCTTTCTGATAGTATTTGTAGCCGAGCTGAAACATAGCGCGGGCATTTTTGTCATCAAGCTGAATAGATTTCTGGAAAGCCTGAAGGGCTTCGTCGCCTTTGCCTTCGTTGTCAAGAAGCACACCCTTAACGAAATAGAGCTGTCCGTTGTTGGGGTCAGCCGCGATGTACTTGTCGAGGAGCTCGTCAGCTTTAACAAATTCTTTCTTATCAATGAAATTATTGATCATGTAGCCGATATAGCGCGAATCTTCCTTGCCGTAGATGGGATATGCCATTTCGGCGATTTTTGCCATTTCTTCAACATTCTGAAGCTGCGATGCCACGGAGATGGCATAGTCATAAGCGTTCTTCTTGGTATAACCTCTTGCGATGGCATCCTTGAAGCATTTAAGAGCGGCTTCATTATTGTTGTTCAACGAGTTGCCGATACCCATATTGAAAATAATTTCAGATACGATAGTATCTTCGTGAGCCTTGAGGCCGGCTTTGACGAAGCGGGGATCATTGGGAAGGTCGATTACGAGCTGCCATGCTTTCACGGCGTCGCCATAGTCCTGAGCTTCCCAGAAATAGAGGGCAGCGTTGTTGAATTCGTTGTAATGATTCTTGATCATATCGATAGCCTTGCCGGAGTAGCGCGGTTTCACCTTGCCCTTTTCATTTGGAATCGAGTCGAGGGGAAGTGCCTGCATAAGGTATCCGTAGCCATCGAGTACAGCGGTGCCGAGCTGCTTTTTGTCGACATTTTTACCCATCTGGACATACAAATTCTGATAATCGTAGAAATCGAATGCGCCCTTACCTGCCACGAAGTATGTGTTGGGATCCTTGGCTGTTTCCTCGTTGGTGAAAGCGGGTTTGAGCTTCTGAATCTCAGCGGGATAAGTTTCATTGTTAGCCTTGAGGGCACGCTCTACTTCTTTCACGAGCTGCTTCTGTGCCGAGACAGAACCTACGGCCAGAAGGCTCATGGCTAAAATTGCGATTTTTTTCATAAATTACTTATGTTTGATGTTATTGTTGTCAGGAATTAACGGTTTAAGGATTTCGGAGTGTTTAGCGGTTTGACTTTGTCCGGCCGGGAAAGTTTAAAATTCCGGCCCAAACAGGCTACCACAGCCGCCACAATCTACAAAGTTACATTTTTTTGATAAAAAGGCAACGCTCCAATCAACAAATTGATTAAAAGCGTTGCCTTTTAAGATTTTTTAAATCTGGTCGGAAGCCTTACCGGGGGACAATCCTGTACTGAAGGCTTACGAAAGGGGGCAGAGTTTGTTCGTCCGAATCAGGAAGATCCGATCGAAGATCTGAGCCTTATTCGTCATCTGCCTCTGAGCCTTCGGCTTCGTCCTGGTCATTGTCAACCGGCTCATCGTCGCTGACGTCGTCAACTTCATCGCCAAGCTCGGGGAGTTCCTCAGCATCGACCGAAGTCTCTACGGCCTCCTCCTCGGGATCAGTAGCCACGACGCATACCGAAGCTATCTCATCGCCGCGCTTCTCAAGATTGATGATGCGCACACCCTGAGTGTAGCGGCCCATCACTCTCAGATCAGCCATGCGGATGCGCAGGGTGATGCCCGAGCGGTTGATGATTACCACATCATTCTCGTCGTCGACGCTCTTGATTGCAACCAGTGCACCGGTCTTTTCCGTGATGTTCATTGTCTTGACGCCCTTACCGCCACGGTTGGTGATACGGTAGGAATCCAGAGCCGAGCGCTTGCCGTAGCCGTTTTCAGAGAGCACAAGCACATTTTTCTCATCCTCGGAGTGCATGCAGATCATGCCGATAACCTCGTCGCCGGGAACATCCAGACGCATACCGCGCACACCGGTGGAGACGCGGCCCATCTGGCGGACGGTAGTCTCGTTGAAGCGGATTGCGCGGCCGGTGCGGCATGCCATCAGTATTTCAGCCGAACCGTCGGTAAGCTCTACGCCTACCACCTGGTCGCCTTCGCGGATTACGATGGCCTTCTTACCCTTGATATTGACTCGGGCATATTCCGCGAGTGACGTCTTCTTGATAACACCCTGACGGGTAGCGAACACGAGATTGTGGCTCGAAGTGAATTCGGCGTCGTCGAGATTCTTGCAGCGGATAACGGCATTGACCGAATCGCCCTGCTCGATGTTGAGAAGATTCTGTATGGCGCGGCCTTTGGAATTTTTTGCACCTTCGGGAATCTCGTAAACCTTCATCTTGTAGACCATACCGCGCTGAGTGAAGAAGAGCAGGTGGGCATGCATCGAGGCCGGGTAGATATATTCGATAAAGTCTTCCTCGCGGGTGTTGGAGCCTCGCGAGCCTACGCCGCCGCGGTTCTGAGCCTTAAATTCCGACAGGGGCGTACGCTTGATGTAGCCCATGTGGGAGATGGTGATGATCATATCGTCATCGGCATAGAAGTCTTCGGCATTGAAATCGCCTGCGAAGTATTCTATGTCGGTGCGGCGGGGATTACCGTAGGTGTCGCGCACGGCGATCAGCTCGCTCTTGATAAGCTCACGGCAGACGTTGTCGTCATTGAGGATTTCCTCAAGGTGGGCGATAAGCTTCATCACCTCTTCATAGTTGGCGTGGAGCTTATCCTGCTCCAGTCCGGTGAGCTGATACAGGCGCATGTTGACGATGGCCTGAGCCTGAACGTCGGAAAGAGCGAAGCGCTCCATAAGTTCGGCCTTGGCAGCATCGGAGTTTGCTGCATGGCGGATAATCCGGATCACTTCGTCGATATTGTCGCAGGCGATGATGAGGCCTTCGAGGATATGGGCCTTGTCGCGGGCTTTACCAAGCTCAAAGCGAGTGCGGCGCACCACCACTTCATGGCGATGGTCGGTAAACGCCTTAATAATCTCTTTGAGGTTGAGCAGTTTGGGACGTCCGTTGACGAGGGCCACATTGTTGACCGAGAAGGAGCTCTGCAGAGGAGTCATCTTGTAGAGCTTGTTGAGCACCACGTTGGCGTTGGCGTCAGAGCGGAGCTTGATGACGATACGCATCCCCTTGTAGTCGCTCTCGTCGTTGAGATCGGCGATCCCTTCGAGCTTTTTATCGGTAACGAGGTCGGCTATATATTTAATGAGTTCGGCCTTGACAACGCCGTAAGGGATTTCGTTGATGATGATCAGTTCGTGCTCCTTCTCCTGCTCGATAGTGGCGCGACCGCGGATTACGATACGACCGCGACCCGTCTCGTAGGCTTCTTTCACGCCCGAGTAGCCATAAATGGTACCGCCGGTGGGGAAATCCGGAGCCGGGATGATTTTCATCAGCTCGGGGATGGTGATGTCAGGGTTGTCAATCAGGGCTACGCAGGCATTGATCGACTCGGCAAGGTTATGAGTCGGCATGTTTGTGGCCATACCCACGGCGATACCCGACGATCCGTTGACCAGAAGGTTAGGGATACGAGTAGGAAGCACTACAGGCTCCATGGCCGTATTGTCGTAGTTGGGCTGGAAGTCGACGGTATCTGAGTCTATATCCGAAAGCATCTCCTGACCGATGCGCTGGAGGCGCACCTCAGTGTAACGCATGGCGGCAGGGCCGTCGCCGTCGATGGAGCCGAAGTTGCCGTGGCCGTCTACGAGACATTCGCGCATGGCCCAGGGCTGGGCGAGGCGGACGATAGTGCCGTAAATCGACGAGTCGCCGTGGGGGTGATATTTACCCATCACCTCTCCGACGGCTTTAGCGGCCTTTTTATGAGGTTTATCATAAGTGTTGCCCATCTCGTTCATGCCGAAGAGCACACGGCGGTGGACAGGCTTGAGACCGTCGCGCACATCGGGAAGCGCACGCGATACAATCACCGACATCGAGTAGTCGATGTAGGCCGATTTCATCTCATTTTCAATGTTAATCTTAATTATTCGATCTTCTTCCAGCATTGTGGTAAGTTTGGTTTTTACATAAAAACATGGCTAACGCGGCAAGAAAGAGCCGGAGCTACCTGCCGTAGGGCCAAAAATGCTTACAAAGGTACAAAAATTTTTGCTAATTTCGCTCAGAATCGCCTAAAATCTGCTTTCAGAGATTCCGATTTCAGCACAGATTTCACCGAAAGCGGCGGCGATTTTGCAGATACCTCCGGAGACGCGACAATCCAAGAACCGGAATGAGTCGGATGCACACAATTTTTGGCACGGTTTTTGCGTTATGTATTAGCCAAAGAGCACACACGCCGGATATAAGCTCAAAATGGCAGTGACCGGACAGGAAAATCCGGCATAAGAATCAATCGGTTTAACATTTCCCCGCTCTAAACGTTAATGATACAACCGGATCAATCCCGGGGAAGATGATCACACGCGTGTGCTCTCTGAGCGAAAGATTTCAATCAGGTACACTATTATTCAAACGAAAGGAAACGATACCTTATGGAGATTAATTTCTCAAACGAAGTAAGAAATGTATTGGAAAACAGCCGCAAAGAGGCTGAGCGCCACAACAACCCCGTGCTCACCCCCGAGCATATATTTCTGGCGCTGATTTCCAACCCCGAATCGCGCGTCTACGCGCTGCTTGACCGGCTCGCCACTGGCGATACGCTCGAAAGCATGCGCCGTAAGCTCGACGATTCGCTTTATGACGCCAGCGCTCCGGCCACCGGTGAAATCATCGCCAGCGACCTGAGCAACCGTCTGGTGAAGCTCTCTGTGCTTGAAGCGCGCATGCTCCGCTCCGAAGTGGTGGAGACCGAGCATCTGCTTCTGGCCCTGCTCCATAACCCCGAAATCCAGCATATGGAATTCATAGTCCCCTTCCGCCAGTCGGGCATCGACTATCAGAGCGTGGTGAAATCCATCTCGAATGTAAAGGATAACCCCACGGCAGGGATGGGCGCTACCGATGAAGAAGAAGATGAGGATGACGAACCCGAATCGACCGGACGAGAAAGCGAGTCAGCAATCAGTCGCGATAACGCTCGCCGTCAGGGCCGTTCGGGCAACGACACCCCCACTCTCGACAAATTCGGCAACGACATCACCCGCGCGGCCGAGAACGGGCGCCTGGACCCTGTGGTAGGCCGAGAAGCCGAGATTGAGCGTCTGGCTCAGATTCTGAGCCGCCGCAAGAAAAATAACCCCGTGCTTATCGGGGAGCCCGGCGTGGGCAAATCGGCTATCGTGGAGGGGCTGGCTCTGCGCATAGTGCAGCGCAAAGTAAGCCGCATCCTCTTCGACAAGCGTGTGGTATCGCTCGACATGGCCTCGATTGTGGCCGGAACGAAATACCGCGGCCAGTTTGAGGAGCGTATCAAAGCCATCCTCACCGAACTGTCGAAGAGCCCCGACGTAATCCTGTTCATCGACGAGCTTCACACCATAGTAGGAGCCGGCAACGCCGCCGGGACCATGGATGCAGCCAACCTGCTCAAGCCTGCGCTGGCACGCGGCGAGATACAGTGCATCGGTGCGACTACGCTAGACGAATACCGCAAGAACATCGAGAAAGACGGAGCGCTCGAGCGCCGCTTCCAGAAAGTGATGGTTGAGCCTACCACGGCTGAAGAGACCTTGACTATCCTCAACAATATCAAGGAGAAATATCAGACCCATCACAATGTGAACTATACCGACGACGCCCTGCGCGCCTGCGTGACCCTCACGGAGCGCTATCTCAGCGACCGCAACTTTCCCGACAAGGCCATCGACGCCCTCGACGAAGCCGGTTCGCGAGCTCACATCACCAATATCATCGTTCCGGAAGAGATCGAACGCCTCGAGCAGGAGATTATCGATGCCGGAGCGGCCAAACTTGCCGCAGCCCAGAGTCAGGACTTCGAAAAAGCCGCATCCTGGCGCGACAAAGAGCAGGATCTCAAAGCTCGGCTGGCAAAAGCCAACGAGCAGTGGGAGAAACAGTTGAGCGAGAACCGCTTGACTGTCGACCAGGACAAGGTGGCCGAAGTGGTGGCGATGATGACGGGAGTGCCCGTGCAACGCATAGCTCAGGCCGAAGGGAGCCGCCTGCGCGAGATGGCGCCGAAACTGAAGAGCGACATCATCGGTCAGGACAAGGCTATCGACAAGGTCGTGAAGGCCATACAGCGCAACCGCGTTGGACTCAAAGACCCGAACAAGCCTATCGGCACGTTCATGTTCCTTGGCCCGACCGGCGTCGGCAAGACCCATCTTGCGAAAAAGTTAGCTGAATACATGTTCGACTCAGCCGATACGCTCATCCGCATCGACATGAGCGAATATATGGAAAAATTCACAGTCAGCCGACTGGTGGGAGCGCCTCCGGGATACGTAGGCTACGAGGAGGGCGGCCAACTCACTGAAAAGGTGCGCCGCAGACCCTACTCGGTAGTTCTGCTTGATGAGATCGAGAAGGCTCACCCCGATGTGTTCAATCTGCTGCTGCAAGTGCTCGACGAAGGCCGACTGACCGACAGCCTCGGCCGCCGCATCGACTTCAAGAATACGCTGATAATCATGACGTCCAACATCGGCACCCGTCAGCTCAAGGACTTCGGCGTCGGAGTCGGTTTCAGCATCCGCTCTGAGGAGACGGACAAGGATTACTCCAACTCAGTGCTCCAGAAAGCTCTGAACAAGGCTTTTGCGCCCGAGTTCCTGAACCGAATCGACGACATCATCATGTTTGACCAGCTCGACAAGGATGCCATCTTCAAGATTATCGAGATTGAGCTGCGCGGATTCCTTGGCCGCATGACCAAACTGGGTTACAACTTTGAGATTACGCCAGCTGCCAAGGATTACATCGCTGAAAAGGGCTACGACCGACAGTTCGGCGCCCGCCCGCTAAAGCGAGCCATCCAGAAATACCTTGAAGACCCCTTGGCCGAACTGATTATCAACTCCGAGCTTACCGAAGGCGACACCATCAGGGTGGATTTCGATAAAGATGCCGACAAGATTACCACCACGGTAGTGAAGCCCCAGGCTCAATCAGAGGAAACCGAAGGTCAACCTGAGGGTTCCGCCAAGGCAGAGGGCACCGAAGGCTCAGAGACTCATTCGCCTGCTGACAAAGCCTGACAGACTGCCAAAATGGCAATAGTTTAACATAATTTAATTGAAAAATGCCGGATTTCGCATCTGGCATTTTTTTTGCTGTTTGTTATAAAAGAAGAGCGGCTTTGCGGACTCTTGAATCCACTCTGAGTCAACTCTGAAATCTGCAACTAAAACAAACAATCATATTGACTATGGCAACAAAAGGAACAATCGGTGTAACCACCGAAAACATTTTTCCGGTAATCAAAAAATTCCTATACAGCGACCATGAAATCTTCCTTCGCGAACTGGTTTCGAACGCTATCGACGCCACACAGAAGCTGAAGACCCTCTCGTCGTTCGGCGACTTCAAAGGTGAGCTCGGCGACATGCGCGTGGAAGTGAAAGTAGACAAGGAAGCAGGCACTCTGACGGTCAGCGACCATGGTATCGGCATGACCGCTGAAGATATTGACAAATATATCAACCAGATAGCCTTCTCCGGCGCAGAAGAGTTTCTTGAAAAATATAAGGACACTGCCAATTCGATCATCGGCCACTTCGGTCTGGGATTCTACTCGGCTTTCATGGTAGCCAATAAAGTAGAAATCAACACATTATCATACAAAGAAGGTTCCGAAGCCGTGCGTTGGATCTGCGACGGCTCGCCCGAATACGCCATCGAAGCCTCCGACAAGGCCACACGAGGCACCGACATCATCCTCCACATCGATGAAGACAGCAAAGAATTCCTGGAACAGGCCCGAATAGACGCCCTGCTGAAGAAATATTGCCGATTCCTCCCTGTGCCCATTGTGTCGGGCAAGCAGCAGGAGTGGAAAGACGGCAAGATGGTGGATACCGACCGCGACAACGTGATCAACAACACCGAGCCGGCATGGACTCGCAAGCCCGCCGACCTTACCGACGAAGACTATCGCAATTTCTACCACGAACTGTATCCCGGACAGGACGATCCGCTGTTCTGGATCCATCTGAACGTGGACTACCCCTTCAATCTGACAGGTATCCTCTTCTTCCCGAAGATTAAAAACAATTTTGAAGTGACGAAAAACCGCATCCAGCTTTACTGCAATCAGGTGTTTGTCACTGACTCGGTGGAAGGTGTAGTACCCGAATTCATGATGCTGCTTCAGGGAGTAATCGATTCGCCCGACATCCCGCTGAATGTATCGCGCAGCTATCTGCAGAGCGACACGGCAGTGAAAAAGATCTCGGGCTACATCACCAAGAAGGTGGCATCGCGACTGGAAGATCTCTTCAAGGCCGACCGCAAGGAATTTGAAGAGAAATGGGACGACATCAAGATTTTCATCGAATACGGCATGCTCACGGATGAAAAATTCTGCGAAGCAGCCATGAAATTCTGCCTGATCAAAGACACCGAAGGGAAATACTATACTATCGAAGAATACAAAGATCTTATCGCTCCCGAGCAGACCGACAAAGAGGGGAATATCGTGGCGCTTTACACCACTGACCCCACTACCCAGTTCACCTATATCGAGGCAGCCAAGAACCACGGCTACAACGTGCTCGTAATGGACGGTCAGCTTGACAGCCACTTCGTAGGCTTGCTGGAGCACAAAGTAGAGAAATCGAGATTCGTACGCGTTGACTCAGATGTGATCGACAATCTGATCCCCAAGGCCGACCGCAAGGTTGTGGACCTCTCAGCTGTAGACCGCGACATTCTCACGACGCTCTTCTCTTCGCAGCTTCCCAAGGTCGACAATACCCAATTTTTCGTCAACTTCGAAGCAATGGGAGAAAACGGGGCTCCTATCATCCTGACGCAGAACGAGTATATGCGCCGAATGAAAGAGATGGCAGCCCTTCAGCCCGGCATGAACTTCTACGGCGAGATGCCCGACAGCTACTCAGTAATAGTCAACACAGAGAATCCTATCGTGAAACGTGTAGCCGACGAGGCTTCGAAAGCTCTGACCGACAAGGTTGCGCCTATGATGGAGCAGGTGAACGCCAACAATGAAAAGATTACCGAGCTTCGCAAATCGGCCACCGACAACGGCGGCAAGACCACGGCGGAGGATGACAAGCAGATTGCCGACCTGCAGAAAGCAAACGATGGCAAACGCGAAGAGCAGACTGCTGTAATCACCGACTATGCCAAGAATCAGCCGCTGGTAGGTCAGCTTATCGACCTGGCACTGCTCGGCAACGGCATGCTTCGCGGCGCCCAGCTCTCGGCCTTCATCAGCCGTTCGCTGGAACTGCTGAAATAGCCCTGCGGCGCACAAGCTGAAGCACCAGCAACGGCAGAGCCGTGCCTGCGATGGTATAAAGCACCCAAAAGAAGTCTGTATGGTTGTAATGGATCACCATATGGCAGCCGATCTGACCGAATTCGAGGTCGTAGTACCAGATCTTAAGCAGGCTCACCACTTTGAAACTGATGATATGGAAGATAAAGATGTATAGAGTGTTATCACCGATAAACACAAGCAGCCGGCTGAACGCATTGTCGAGTTGCGCTATTATCTTCGAGACACCATAGACCATCAGGAAACCAAGCGAACCCGTAAGCGGGAGCGACCACAGGTCGCGCAGCCGCCCGGTATTGTTCATCCCCGAAAGATGCATCCATGCCGCGCCACAAAGGAGCAGGAAAGCTACCAGGCAGAAACTCCAGTGGCGCGGCATTTGCTCTTCATACCGGCGGAATAGCACGCCTATACCGAAGAAGAACAAGCCCCACACCTCGCGCATACCGCCGGCGGGGAGTGTAGTGATTTTCAGCCCGTTTACGATACGAAAAGCTGTAAAGGCCAGTGCACCGAGGCAGATAATGGCAGCGATGGCCGTATGGCTCAGGCGTCCCGATCGGTCAAGGAGCTTATAGAACACCAGAAACAGGATGCTGGCCACCAGCAGCCCGCGGAAAAACCAGAAAGCCCCGGCCATGAAATCGTCATAGCCGCTCATTGAGGTGAAAATGCGCACGAGCCGGTCGGCGGCCACATGCCATGTATAGGGGTGCGTCACGCCTCCTGTCCAGTTGCCGTAGGTCTCATTCAGAATTCCGAAATGATGCCAGAGGTTATGGAGCAGAAGGAACACGACGCTCCATTTCACCATCGGCAGGTACAGCCCGCGGAATCGCCGGGCACAGAAATCCCAGGGATTGTCGACATTCTTTCGGGAGAAAAAGTAGCCTGCCGCGATGAAAAAGAGCGGCATATGGAAGGTGTATATAAAATTTGTGATCAGTTCGGGAGCCTCGGCATGTCCGGCCACCATCAGAATGATGGCTATCCCCTTGGCTATCGACATAGCAAGATTGCGCATAAGCGGATGGTTTATGACGGTAAATCAGGACCTTTAAAAGCGGTCGCGGGTTTGCAAAGTTACAAAATCTGACCTGATAATTTCCTAAAACCTTTGGAGAGAGTTGAGTGTTAAATATATGTAAGATACCTGAAATCAGAAACAGACGTCGGTATCTCCGGATTCAACAACGTTTTAACTCAAAAAGGATATGAAGAAATTATTGAGCCTGGTAGGACTGGTGATGATACTCACAGCCTGCTCGCCCTATTCGCTGGTGAACAGCGAGACTTACAATGATGCCAATCTAGCAGAGTATTCTACTTTCCGCATCGTGACGCCCGACATGGGTCAACTTCCTCCCGGCATGGAGATGGTGACTTACTACAATATTGCGGCTGCCATCCGCGAGCAGATGGCTGAACGCGGTTTCACCGAGTCGCCCACCTCTCCCCTGCTTGTCAATATTGCCGTGACCACTCAGCGCCAGATTGAGACCGAGCCGCTGATGCCTGCCGGCTATTTCCCCTACAACGGGCCTTATTACCCATATTATATGTGGCCTCGATTCAACTACGGGCCCTACTGGAACCCCGCATACTATTCGAATGCACAGGTAATCACCGGCATCTACAAGGAGGGCGTGCTGACGATGGATATGGTCAACATCGACACTAAGACGCCGCTGTTCTCCGCCTCAGTATCGACCATAATCGACGGCGGTGGCGACGGATATCAGGATCTGAAAGGTATTACGGATGCTGTGCAGACGCTTTTCTCAAAGTTCCCCGTCCCCCTGCTCCCGCAGTACAGAAACAACAAATAAGAGCTTGCAGCTTCCGCATAGTTACGGTAACGCAATCTCCTGAGAAGAGCCGCAACAAGCGGTTATTTCCATTGAGCGCAGCGACTTCAGTGCGCGAATCATGAGTACGACGGTGACGAGCGTAGCGAGAATGTCGGAGGTGAAGAAGGTGTACCATACGCCTTCCAGACCGAAATATCCCGGGAGAAGGAAGAGCAGCGGGAGGAAAAAGATGATCTGACGCGTGAGACTTAGGAAAATCGACAGCCCGACTTTACCGATAGCCTGGAAGTATGTGGTGGAAATCACCTGAAGCCCGACCATCCAGAAGCATGTCATGGCCAGCCTCAGCGCTTTGGCTGTGAAGTCGACAAGATGGGCGTCGGAAACAAAGGCGCGGGCTATCCAGTGGGGTATGGTACGCGCCATGGCGAAGCCGGCGAAACTAACGATAGTGGCAACACCAACAGCCAGCCAATAGACCTTTTCCACCCGGGCAGCCTGACGGTTGCCGTAGTTGAAGCCGACGATAGGCTGCATCCCCTGGCAAATGCCCAGAATTATGCTCACCAGCATTGATGAAAAGGTGACGAAAATGCCTGCGGCAGCGATCCCGGCCACTCCGCCAAACTCCAGCAGAGTGCGGTTGAGGAAAATATTGATCAGGCATGAGCCTGTGTTGACCACAAAGGGTGCGGAGCCGATGCCTATGATATTCCAGATCAATGGCCAGTTGGGGCGGTATACGCCTCGGGAGAATACGATCGGGCCGTTTTTAGCCTTCATAAAATGTGCAATCACGAACGCAGCCGATATGGCCATGGCGATATCGGTGGCGATTGCCGCACCCTTGATACCGAGCTGGAGCACATATATGAATATCGGAGCGAGCAGAATGTTGAGCCCGGCGCCAAGAAACATAGTGACCATGGCGCGGACGGGGTATCCGGCCGCACGCATAATGTTGTTCAGAGAAAATGTGATATTTGTCAGCATTAGGCCCGGAAGGATATACATCATAAAGTCGCGGGCATAAGGGAGCGTCACCTCGTTGGCGCCGAATACAATCAGAACCTGGTCCATAAAGACGGCAAACAGCGAGATATAAACCACACCGATGGCCAGAGTCATGGTCAGGGCGTTGCCGAGAGTGTTACGCGCCATATCTATGCGACCTTCGCCCAGGAATAGGCTTGTACAGGCTGTGGCACCAACGCCAATGAGAGTGCCCAGAGCCGTGGCGATGTTCATCACCGGGAAGGTGATAGCCAGTCCGGCGATAGCATCAGGTCCGACCACCTGTCCGATGAAGATTCGGTCGAAAACATTGTAAAGGGTCATCACCAGCATACCGACAACGGCCGGAAACGAATACTTCCAGAGCAGTCGGCCAACGGCGACGGTGCGCAATTCGTCAAAGGCGGCAGAACTCGGCATGATGAAGAGACGTTTGAATAAAAGTGGGCGGAACTGATTCCGAAATTAGATGACTTTCCGAAATTATTTGATTAGGGAAAAGAATTCAGCCCGCAGACTGGGGTCGGCGGCGAAATCGCCGAGGTAATCGATGGTATCGGTGGAGGCCTCCTGCTTCTCTACGCCACGCATCTGCATACAGAGGTGGCGGGCATTGCAGACCACGATAACCCCCTTGGCCGAGAGCGTCCCGTAGACCTCGCGGCAGATGGCGGCTGTCAGGCGCTCCTGCACCTGAAGCTTGCGGGCTATGGCGTTGACAAGCCTCGGCAGCTTGCTCAGACCTATCATATTGCCATTGGGGATATAGCCGATGGAAACAGTACCGAAAAACGGGAGTATATGATGCTCACAGATAGAGTAGAATTCGATGTCTTTTACCACAATCATCTGCGACCCGCTATAGCTGAAGATGGCCTGACGCAGGATATCCGCGGGGCGCTGACGATAGCCCTGAGTAGAGAACCACAGAGCCTTGGCCGCGCGCATAGGGGTCTTTACCAGACCTTCGCGCTCAGGATCTTCGCCTATGAGGCAGATGATTTCTTTATAATGGGCAGCGATGGCTTCTATGCGTGAGGCTTCGGAGTCATCGCGGAGTTCTATTTCAAAATCGGAATTATCGCAACTCATTGTAAGCGTGATTGGAATCGGAGGAGAGCCAAAGGGGTGAAGCAGCCGGGGGCCGCTGGGTTAGCGCGACTGGATATAGTCGCGTACCACTCTCACCTCTTTAGAATAGCCAGGGAAGGCTTTCTTGATTTCGGCTGCGGCCTTATTGGCCTCAGCCTGCGAACGGAAATCGCCTACGCGCAGGCGCCAATAGGGAGAAGCGTAGGTGACGTAAGTGGCATAAGGGAACATCGACCCGACGCGGCGTCCGCGCTGACGCGCTTCGATCTTGGCATTGCGAACGTTATTGTCGGCATACACCTGCACGCGATAGCCTGCCACTTTCTGGCCGCGGCGCGATGTGACGGTGCGCTCTTCTGCTTCGTCCTCGCCGGATTCTTCGCCGGCCTCTTCAGCGGTTTCGGCGTCTGTACCGGATATCGCACGCTCGAACAGACCGGCCGGACCGGAGACTGTCACAGACGATCCCGGAGTCTGCAGGCGCTCCACGATGTTAGGCACGGAGTCGTTGTCGGCCGCGAGGGCCAGCGACGGGAAACAAAGAGTCAGGAGCAGAATCAGATTGAGGCTACGCATAGGCGTGGAGGAATAAAGATGTGAGAAAGGAGAGAATAAATAAGGTCGCCATGGAGCGAGCGGCCGGAGGGCAGCTCAGCCTCATAGCGACCTATTGTAGGATTTAGAATGCTTTGACGATGCCCATGAAGGAAGCTGCATCGAGGGCTGCGCCACCGATCAGACCGCCGTCAACGTCGGGTTTTGCGAAAAGCTCAGCAGCGTTGGTAGGTTTGCAGCTGCCGCCATAAAGGATCGAGGTGTTGTCGGCCACTTCCTTGCCATATTTGGCAGCGATGACGCTGCGGATGTGAGCGTGCATATCCTCAGCCTGGTCAGCGGTAGCGGTCTTGCCTGTACCGATAGCCCATACGGGTTCGTAAGCGAGGATGATCTTGCCGAAGTCTTCTGCAGAAAGGTCGAAGAGAGCTTCCTCGATCTGCTTGGTGACAACTTCATTGTAAGTGCCGTTTTCGCGCTGTTCGAGCACTTCACCGATGCAGAAGATAGGAGTCAGATTCTCAGCCAGAGCCAGATTGACTTTGGTCTTGAGGATTTCTGAAGTTTCACCGTAATACTGACGGCGCTCTGAGTGGCCGAGGATTACGTAAGTAGCGCCGGTGGAGGCTACCATGGGTGCGGAAACTTCGCCGGTATAAGCGCCTTTGGTGTGGTCAGCGCAGTTTTCGGCGCCGAGGCCGAGCTTGTTCTGATCGATAACGGCGGCAACAGATGCCAGATGGGTGAAGGGGGTGCAGATGATTACATCACACTTGGGAGTGAAGCCCTTGAGAGCCTCGTTCACGTCTTTGGCCAGGCCAACGCCCTCAGCGAGGGTGGTGTTCATTTTCCAGTTGCCGGCTACGATATTCTTTCTCATTGTCGTATAATGGTTGGGTTGTTGAATAAATTATCTTTATGTTGACCGGTGGGGAGAGGTGCCGCGGTTTTCAAAGTGCAAATTTACGATTTTTTGCTTGTTTTATTACGATAAGCGCGCCTAATTTTCGCTCTCAGCACGAGAATTATTCCCTGAAACAGGTAGATAAGCAGCAGGAGGGCGCCGGTAGCTATCGTAAGCCATTTGAACCATTGGGCTCCATGGCCCTGAAGTTCGTCGCGGAATGCAGCCGAAGATTCGGGATTTTCGAGTTGCGAGGCGTCCATAGAACTGATGGTAGTTTTCGACGCCACAACCCCGTCGCGAAGGATAACGAGCGATATTGTGCCGCGCGACAACTCCTTGAGCTGGGTATCATCGGCCACATAGCATGGATATGACGGCATCGAGAGATCCTGCCAAAGCCTGAGGCCGCGTGTATCCGAGCCCAGAAGGGCCACACAAGGGATACCCAGAGAGTCAGCCTGTTCCGCAATCTCATTCAGCGTATATGTGAACGACACGTCGGCTCGTTTGGGTTCAAGAATGACTATCACCCACTGCTCTCCTTCGGTATGAATCACATCGGATGTAACCTCCTCCCCTTCATCGTCGAATACGGCCGGGAAGGGGACGCGGACAATGTCAGAGCCAGAAACTTGCCTGGGCATCGGGAGACGCTCGACGAAATGCCAGGCGGTATCTTCAGGAATCTCATCGATGGCAAACTCCCTGCGGGCGCCTTGCCTTTCGTAGACAAAGAGAAAATCATCTTCGGATTCGTCATCCTCAGCACCTGTGGAAACGGCAGTACCGACCGGATACGGGCGGAAATCGACCATAGGCTGGGCATTGTAGCCGTAAAGGCCGACAATGAGGATATACCCCGAGATGATGGCCCCCACAATCCATTGTATTTCAGGATTGAAAACCGACTGACGCAGGCGCCCGTTATATATAAGAAGCAGGATGAGCGCTGCGGTGATAAGGAGATTTTTGAAGAAGGTGGCTCCATTGGAAATCTTCCACATATCGCCGAAACAGCCGCAATCGCTTACCGGATCGGCCACCCAAAGATAGAGCGACAGAGGCAACATTACCACCATCGACAGAAGCAATCCGGCCGGGGCCACTCGCTTGTAGCACCCCATGGCAAGAAGGGTGCCGAGAACGAATTCGTAGCCTGAGATGAGCATGGCTACAATGAAGACCACGCTGCGCGGCTGGACGAAATCCCACACCGCCAGATATTCTTCTATCTTGAACACGAATCCCCACAAGTCGGCCATTTTGGCAAACCCTGAGAGGATGAACACTCCGCCCACAAGCAGGCGAAGCATCCATATAAGGGTGACCCACAGGGCGGAGAGCCCGGCTTCCGAAGCCGCAGGCTTCTGACACTGTGGGAGCTTCCGAGCCGACAGTGGCTGCCGTGGCTTCTGCGCAGCAGGCTTATTCGGTGAGCTTGATGATTCCGAAGATTGCATAGTTGATCATGTCCTGATAGTTGGCATCGACGCCTTCCGACACAGACGTAGCCCCATGATTGTCTTCAATCTCTTTGGTACGCATCAATTTCATGAGAATCAAGTCGGTATAGGAGCTGACGCGCATTTTGCGCCAGGCTTCGTTGTAGTCGTGGTTCTTGCGAAGCATCAGGCTGCGCGTATCGCCCATCAGGCGGTCGTATTCCGCAAGTGCATCGGCAGGCGACATATCTTTACCTGAGGCAAAGCCATGCTCAAGCTGAATGAGGGCTATGATACCATAATTTACTATGGCGATGAAGCCGTCGAGGATGCTTTCGTCGGAAACCAGAGCATCGCCGGTAGTCTCCAGCGTACGGATGCGGTCAGCCTTTATAAGAATCTGGTCAGTGACCGACGAGGGGCGCATCAGTCGCCATGCGGCGCCATAGTCCTGAAGCTTAGCGGCATACACCTGACGGCAGCACGCGATTGCACGGTCGAATTCCTGATTGGTCTTTTCGAAATCCGGAGCATTATCAATGTTTGAAGTCATTGCTTCCTGCATTTGTTCGTGTTTGTTGTTGCAAATTTAGCAATCCCGCGCCATATTCGCAAAATATCGGCGACATCTGCAATACGAAAGAAGCGCAGCGTCTGTATTGACGCTGCGCTTCGGGATTTCAGGGTGAAATGTGGGTCTCGAACCCACGACCTTCGGAACCACAATCCGACGCTCTAACCAACTGAGCTAATCTCACCATAAAAAATTGTTCGCCTCCAGCCCTCGGGCTTTTGACGCTGCAAAGTTACAACTATTTTTTTGAATCCGCAACACTCTCCCTCCAATTTTTCAAATTTTTTCCTGAGGAATCGGATAGGCCCCCCAAATGGGAGCTGCAAAAGGAATTGGTCAGAAGGTAGCGGAGAGGGAGATGCCGAATGAGGAGGAGATGCCTCCGGCGGGGGCGGGGATGATCAGCGGCTGGGAACGCAGACAGCCGGGACCGAGATTTCGGCAGTTGCCGCGAAGGGCTCCAACAACCTCGTTGACCGGGTCGAGCAGGAAAGCTACGATATGGCCAAGCACCGGCGAACCGAGCAGTTCGTAGTTATTGTAGACAATCAGTCGCTTGGCGCGGTAGAACCCCTCCCCCATCAGCGAGCCGATGACGGGCGTGATCACAAGATCCTGATACGACGGCCGCTCCATACAGGCCTCGATTCCAAACTCCCACCCGACGGTGGATATGATGGCGGAATATAAAAACGACTGCCAGAAGTTGAAGCCGCAGGTACGTGCCGACATGAAATAGGCTGCACCGGCATACGGATGGAGAACGAAATTGAATATCGGATTATCATGGTCCCACTCGGGGCCTCTCTTGAAATTGTTGCGGAACCAACGGCGATAGAACGGCACGCTGGTGATATCGGCGCGGTTCCATGCCGTGGCGTTCTCCGGGAGGATTTCAAGCACGAACAGTGTCGAAACAAAGGCTCCGGTAAGCACTGCTGTATTAATCCACATGCCGTGCCACCACGGGTCGGAATAGGTCCAGGAGGCGGGCTTTGCGTAGATGGTCCGGGGATAGCCTGAGATGACGGCAAGGGTGTCGCGGTGCATCATCGGAATCGAGGGCGACAGACGCTGCTCCTCGCCCAAGGGGGTGGCATCTGAAAGGATTACATCTTTTACTCTCTCGCTTGTCTGCTCTTGGGAAGGTTTGGTCACGAGACCATCGGGAGCGATAGCCGGAGTGGTCACGGTCGTGGAATCGACCGGTATCTCTTCAGCCGGGGCCGACTGAACGGAGAGCAGAAGCAACCCGGCAAGACTCAGAAGCAGCCTGCCGAAATTTGCAAAGCAATTATCTTTCGATTTAATTCGTGTTTTCATTATCCCTATTTAATTAATAACAGCCGAAACGGTGTCAGCATAACGCAAAGGTTTAAGCCCTGCGGGGCAAATCAAGCCTGAAAGTCATATTCTCGCGCAGGCTTTGGAAATATAACAACCGCCCGGGGCGTTTTGATTGCTGGAAAAAGCAGAAGTTTTTCTGAAAGTGACGAGCCCGGATGTTTGCGAATGCCGCCGAATGTTTGTAGTTTTGCAGTAAGATTCATTTGGAAGACAGCATCAATATCGCGAGCAAACGCATTATGACGTTCAGCAGATTCATAAGCAGCCGCCTGAGCTTAAGCACGGAAGCGAACCACCGCACGCCTCCGGGCATCATCGTGGCTATAGGCGGGATTGCGCTTGCGATAGCCGTGATGCTTATCGCGATAGCTGTCACCCGAGGCTTCAAGAGCGAAATCGAGGGGAAAATCGAAGGTTTCGAACCTCAGCTGAAAGTCGCCCCGCTCTATTATGATCCTGAAGCCACCGCATCTATGACGGAATTCAGTCCACGGATAGAATCGGCAATACGGCAAGAGATGAGCCGGTATGCAGCCGACAGTAAAACAGGTGTGGAGGTGACAGGAGTTGTCAGCGTACCCGTGCTGCTTAAGACCGACTCCGCTTTCACCGGAATCGCCCTGACAGCCTTCGAGGGCAACCATAATTACGGGTTCGAACAGAAGAATCTCATCTCGGGCCGTCTGCCGGCAGCTGACAGCTCCCGCGAAATCGCTTTATCCGGGCTTACTGCAAATCAGTTAGGTCTGAGAACCGGCGATCGCGTTGATGCCATCATCTTCGAGGGAGAAAGGATGAAGCCGCGACGGTTCGAAGTGTCGGGGATTTTCAGCAGTGCCTTTTCGGAATTTGACCGCACCATAGGCTACACGTCGGCTGCATGCGCCTCCCGGATGGTAGCCTGCAACGGCCTTGTGGGATATATCGGCGTAAGAGGCCTGCGCGACAACGAGCTGGATGAAGCTGCCCTGACTCTGCAGTCGCTTGCCAACCGACTTCTGGCCGAGGGAGAATTTGATGCGCCGCAGAGTGTCAGCACCCTGAAGCAGACCGGAGCCGCCTACTTCAATTGGCTCGATATGCTCGACACCAACATCGTAGTGCTTATTGTGCTGATGGGGTGCGTCAGCGGGTTTATGCTTATCACATGCCTGCTCATTCTGATTCTCCAGCGCGTGCGCATGATCGGGGTGCTGTCAGCTCTGGGCGCAAACCACGGGCAGTTGCGCCGGATTTTCATGCAGATGGGAGTGAGAGTAATCGGGCTGGGACTGATAATAGGCAATGCAGTAGCGCTCGGCTTTATCGGAGCGGAAGCTGCATGGCATTTCATCCCTCTCGACTCTGAGGCTTACTATCTGACGTATGTACCAGTAAGCCTGGGAGTATGGCCATGGATTGCAGTCAATGTCGGGTTCGCGCTCCTGGCCCTCTGCCTGATGATAATCCCGACGGGAATGGTATCGCGCCTTCAGCCCGCCTCAGTCATCAACTGGGATTAAGATCCGGTTCTAACCTCAAATAAGATTTACCACCGTTCCGACTTTTTGGCATGTAATTTGTTATACTGACAAAGCATCGTCTTGACATGCTTCCTCAAGGCGCCTGGAGGAAGTTGCCGTAGGAAATTCCTTAACTACCCACCTAAAGGCGCCGCACTTTTGAATTTTTTAGTTAAATTTGCGATAGATTTCATCACGCCGGGATTTTTGGCGACGCGAATACAGCCATAAATTCCCATCTCAGCTACATACCACTAACGATATATGACAAAATCAGAAAATAAGAAAGCCACCTTGACCGAACTCTCTACCAAACAGATGCAGGAAATGATCGTCAACGCGATTCAGGACAAAAAAGGCCGCGGAATCAGCGTACTCGACCTCAGCTCAATCGAAACGGCTCCTGCCATGGAATTCATCATCTGCGAAGGGCGCACGCCCCAGCAGGTTGGCGCCATCGCCGACAATATCCGCGAAGAGCTTCTCGACAAGGCACGCGTAAAACCATACAACTACGACGGCTACGGCAACGCCCAGTGGATCGTCATCGACTATGGCTCGACCATGGTGCATGTGTTCACACCCGATTTCCGTCAGCTTTACAATCTCGAGGAGCTGTGGAGCGACGCCAAAGTCACAGAAATCCGCGATCTTGACTAATCGGCAACGATTCAGCATTTTAAAAGTAACAAACCGAAAATACCATTCCGACGCAATATGGCAGACAACCAAAACGGCTCCGGAAAAGGGAAGAAGCCTCAGATACGATTCAGTCTTTACTGGATGTATGCTTTCATCGGCCTGTTTCTCTTCGGAGTATACTATATGGGCGACGATTCGATCTCGCATGAAGTAGATTTCTCGGAATTCGAGGACTGCATCACCGACTCAGTCAATTCGCGCAACCACGCAATTACATCCATCGTAATCAATAAGAAGAAAGGCACAGCCGAGGCCATCCTTAACGACTCGCTGGCAAAGGCCATCTTCCCCAAGGGTCAGTATAAAGCCAACGCCACCGCTGCGCTGGTGACCACTGTGCCCTCCAACGACCTCTTCGCCCGCAAAATCGACGAATGGAAGCAGAGCGGCATTTATACCGGTCCGGTGAAATATGACGAAGGAAGCGACCTGAGCGCCATCATCTGGACGTTTGGCCCCGTGATTCTTCTCGTGGCGCTGTGGTTCTTCATGATGAAGCGCATGTCGGGCGGAGCCGGCAACGGCGGAGTCTTCTCCGTCGGGAAATCGAAGGCTCAGGTGTTCGACAAAGACAACCGGATGAAGGTGACATTTGCCGATGTAGCCGGGCTCTCAGAGGCCAAGACTGAAATAGAAGAGATTGTGGAATTCCTTAAGAATCCGCAGCGCTATACCAACTTAGGCGGTAAGATTCCCAAGGGAGCACTGCTTGTAGGCCCTCCCGGAACGGGTAAAACACTTCTAGCCAAAGCCGTGGCAGGCGAAGCCAATGTGCCGTTCTTCTCTATGTCGGGTTCCGACTTCGTGGAAATGTTCGTTGGTGTAGGTGCCTCCCGTGTTCGCGACCTCTTCCAGAAAGCCAAGGAGAAAGCTCCCTGCATCGTGTTTATCGACGAAATCGACGCTGTGGGCCGTGCCCGCGGCAAGAACCCAAACATGGGAGCCAACGACGAGCGCGAAAACACCCTCAACCAGCTGCTTACCGAGATGGATGGATTCGGCACCAACAGCGGCGTCATCATCCTGGCTGCCACCAACCGCGCCGACATCCTCGACAAGGCACTGCTCCGCGCCGGGCGTTTCGACCGTCAGATATATGTAGAGCTACCCGAGCTCAACGACCGTGTGGAAATCTTCAAGGTCCATCTCAAAGGGATCAAGACCGACGACACGGTGGATGTGGACCTTCTGGCCCGCCAGACTCCGGGATTCTCCGGTGCCGACATCGCCAACGTCTGCAACGAGGCTGCGCTTATCGCAGCCCGACACAACAAGCAGTCGGTCGGACGTCAGGACTTCATCGATGCCGTCGACCGCATCATCGGCGGACTGGAAAAACGCTCGAAAATCACCACTGAGGAGGAGAAGCGCTCCATCGCCTGCCATGAGGCCGGTCACGCCACTGTCTCGTGGAATCTGCGCTATGCCAACCCGCTGATTAAGGTCACGATAGTGCCGCGCGGCAAAGCCCTCGGAGCCGCATGGTATCTCCCTGAGGAGCGCCAGATTACACCCACCCAGGCGTTGCTCGACGAAATGTGCTCCACCCTCGGAGGCCGCGCCGCCGAAGAGCTGTTCCTCGGACACATCTCCACCGGAGCCGCCAACGACCTTGAGCGCGTCACCAAGCAGGCTTACGCCATGGTGGTATATTACGGCATGAGCGAAAAGCTGCCCAACCTCTCCTACTACGATTCGACCGGCCAAGCCTACGGCTTCACCAAGCCTTACAGCGACGACACAGCCCGGATGATCGACGAGGAAGTGGCCCGCATCATCGCAGAGCAATACGAACGCGCCAAAGAGATTCTGCGCAAATATGCCAGGGAGCACAACGAACTGGCCGACGTGCTGTTCACCCGTGAGGTAATCTTCACGGAAGATGTGGAGCGTATCTTCGGCAAGCGTCGCTGGGCCTCACGCACCGACGAAATTCTGGCCGCACAGAAAGCTGCCGAGGAGCGCCAGATCGCAGAAAAGGCCGGCAAAAACTCTGACGGCAATCCTTCTGCCGAAGCGCCGGCGTCGATGCCGCCGATTCCCGGAGCGGAAACCAGAGACAACAAAGAGGAAAAACATGACGTCGAAGACGTGGAAGCTAAGGAGGCCTGACGATGAAAGATTTTGACCGGGCATATCTGCTCACGGCCAACGTGGCCGGACGCCAGTATCACAGCGCCGACGAGGCTTGGCCCTCGCTGCATATCGGCAAAATTCTGTCGCTGCAGTATGAGCCGGACAACCGTCATGACGCCTATGCGGTGGCGGTGATGGCTCCGGTCGGCGACACTGTGCTGAAACTTGGCTACCTGCCGCGTACTGCCAACGAGACTCTGGCCACGATGCTCGCCATGGGCTGGGGTGATGCTTTCCGATGCACTATCTCGCGTCTTGACCCCACTGCCTCAGCCGACAGCCAGATCGGCGTGACGGTAGCCGTAATCCGCAAGCCGGACGCAAAATCTGATACTGACTCTGAATAAGGACCTGATCCGGCTCTTATCGAATCGGCTCTAAGGCCCCTAAGCCAAAAAATTGTAAGGAATTTTCGCAACGATTGCAACTAATCAGGTAAATCTTTCGTCAAATATCATAAAAAGTAAGGCTGGGTTAGATAATGCCAACTTTTCTATGTATATTTGTGCAAATTGATTACTCACCGATTAGAATCAATCAAAAAATGAAAAAATGTCCTTATTGCGGCGAAGAGATTCAAGACGAAGCCGTCTACTGCCGTTTTTGCAACCATTATTTCACTGCTCAGGGTCCTCAGGCCGAAGGGCAACGCTACGGTCAGCCCGGTCAGGGATACCAGCAGGGCTATCAGCAGTCGCAGGGCCATCAGCAGAATTACCAGCAATCCTATAATCAGGACCGCAATTCGCAGGAATGGCTCGACAACTACTACCGCTACAACGACGCCTTTGCCAGCGGTCCGACCGGAAAGAGCCGTGGCGTAACAGCCCTGCTTGCCCTCTTCCTCGGCACTCTCGGCGTGCAATATTTCTATCTCGGCAAGATCACAGCCGGCATTCTGACTATTCTCCTGTCGTTAGTGACTTGCGGTGTATGGTCAGTCATTGTCCTGATTCAGGGCATCATGATGCTTGTGATGGACAACTATACTTTCCAGCAGAAGTTTGTGCTCAACAACAGCACATTCCCCATATTTTAGCCACACCCTTAAAGATACATGGAAGACCTAACCCAGCTTTTTATTTCTATCCTTCAGGAAGCCGACAGCCTCGACGTGGCGGAGTCGGAATTCAAAAAACTCATCGGTGAAGACGACGAACTTCACCGCCAGTATCGCGACTGGTGCCACGAAGTGGGCAATACCGAACGCCGCGGATTCCTTGACTTCTGCGAGGAATACCTCGCCGACCGCGAAGAGATGTGGGATAACCTCAGCGACTTCGACGAATAAAGCCTTCGGCTTAGTCAGTACTCAGTCAATCAGAAAACCGAATGAGCATGAACACTACAAGCCGACTGCGCGTCAGAGCCGAATGGGAGCCGTACGACACTGTATTGATCGCATGGCCTCACCGCGACACCGACTGGGCACCGATGATGGATGAGATTACCGAATGTTATCTCAATCTGGCTCGCGCCATAGCGGTGGAGAGCAGACTTCGCCTGCTTGTGGTCACTCCGGAACCTGACCATGTCGGCCAATTGCTCAAAGATCTGCCCCCGGAGCGGCTTATCGTGTTCAAATGTCCGACCAACGACACCTGGACACGCGACTACGGCCCCATCTCGGCCGATATTGAATCGCCCCGGAGCGAGGCGCCCGACCAAGATGTAGCAGAAGGCGGTTCTAAGGCAAATGAACGGACAGCACCGGCTGTGCTGGATTTCCAGTTCAACGGCTGGGGTCTGAAGTTTGCAGCAAATCTCGACAACATGGTCAATCTGCGCATGCTTCACGCCAAGCTTCTGAAAGCCAAATATATTCCTCGGCTCTCGTTTGTGTTCGAGGGTGGCTCGATGGAAGTCGACGGCGAAGGCACCATGCTCTCGACCACAGACTGCCTTATGTCGCTCAACCGCAACGGAATAGTGACCGAAGACCAGCTTCGCCGCTATTTCAGCGAAGCGTTAGGCATACATACTCTTCATCTGCTTCACCATGGCAGTCTCAAAGGCGACGATACCGACAGCCACATCGACACCCTGGCGCGTCTGGCTCCCGGAGACACCATCCTCTATGTAAAGTCCTACCGTCCAAACGATTGCCATACTGTCGAACTGGAGGCCATGGAGCAGGAACTGATGTCTCTGCGCACCCGCAAAGGTACGCCATACAACCTTATAGCCCTGCCTCTGCCCGACCCTATCCATGACAGCAACGGCGACCGGCTGCCGGCCACATACGCCAATTTCCTGATAACTCCCTCTACAGTGCTGATGCCCACCTACGGCCAACCCAACAACGACCACATGGCTCACCAGATGCTCGAAATAGCCTTCGCAGGCCGAAGGGTAATCGACGTAGACTGCAGGCCATTAATCCGCCAGCACGGCTCGCTCCACTGCGCCACCATGCAGATTCCCGCAGGCTCACTGGCAATCTGAAAACCAACTACCCTATGGCAAGAATACTCCCCATCGGTATCATACAGCAACAGAACACAGCCGACACGACTGACAACCGCAACCGTCTGGCAGCCAAGATGCGCAAGCTCGCTTCGCAAGGCGCACGGCTGATTGTGAATCAAGAGCTTCACGATTCGCTATATTTTTGTCAGACGGAGAACGTTGACCTCTGCGACCTCGCGGTGGCTATCCCTTCGGAGACCACCGAGTTTTACTCCGCTCTTGCGCGGGAACTTGGCGTGGTGATAGTCACATCGCTGTTTGAGCGCCGGGCGCCCGGGCTGTATCACAACACAGCCGTGGTCTTTGAGGCCGACGGCTCCATCGCCGGGAAATACCGCAAGATGCACATCCCTGACGATCCGGCCTACTACGAAAAATTCTATTTCACTCCCGGCGACCTCGGATTCGAACCGATCGACACGTCAGTCGGGCGGCTTGGAGTGCTCGTATGCTGGGATCAATGGTATCCCGAAGCAGCGCGTCTGATGGCTCTGCGCGGAGCGGAAGTGCTCATCTACCCTACTGCCATAGGCTTTGAATCATCGGATACTACCGACGAGCAATCGCGACAGCGAGAGGCGTGGATAACCGTGCAGCGCGGACACGCCGTGGCCAACGGGCTACCCGTGGTCAGTGTGAACCGTGTAGGCCTTGAGCCCGACCCCTCGGGAGCCACCAACGGAATCACCTTCTGGGGCTCAAGCTTTGTGGCCGGACCGCAAGGAGAATTTCTCTTTCAGGCACCTGCCGACCGGGAAGTCGAGGCCGTGGTGAACGTCGACATGGAGCGCTCCGAGAATGTGCGCCGCTGGTGGCCGTTCCTCCGCGACCGACGGATCGACAGCTACAAAGGACTCACCAGCCGATTCCTCGACTGATACCGCCCGGATTAACGGCCTGAAAGCCCCACCTCTCCTCTGCCACAATCTCGCCTCTCCCCTGCCACAATCTCGCCTCTCCCCCTGCCACAATCTCGCCTCTCCCCCTGCCCCAATCTTGCCAATCATCCATTCGCCAACATCTTAAATCTCAGCTATGCAACTCCCTCCCAGAAAATCGGGCGAACCTCTGAATCTTATTCCCAACGCCCGCCAGCTCACTATCATAGGCGCCAACGGCTCAGGCAAAACCCGCTTTACCGAATGGCTCGAACGCTCGCTCAAAGGGAAAGCCTACCGCCTGTCGGTGATGGAGGCCGTCTGTGAAAACACCAATGTCGAAAATTCTTCAGATACGGTCGATGCCATCTACCGCGAGCGTCGGCAGAGAATCGGCTTCCTCCATAGCGAAGAATCCACCACATTCGAGCGGCTGATGATTCTGATGCTGAACGAGGAAATAGCCAATCTGGTAGAATACAAAATGGCAGTAGCCCGCGGGGAAAAGCCTGCTATACCAGAGTCAAAACTCGACATAGTAATCCGCCGCTGGCAGGAGATGTTCCCCGAAAATCATGTGATGCGTGAAGGTGGCCGTCTGCTTTTCAGCCGCAGAGGCGATTCACGCGCCTACTCGCAGACGCGCCTGAGCCACGGCGAGAAAGCGATGCTCTACTATCTCGGGGCTGTGCTGTATGCGCCCGAGAAAAGCTGGATTTTCGTGGACAATCCCGGGATGTTTCTCCATGCCTCGGTGCTCAGACGCATGTGGGATACCATTGAGGCGATGCGCCCCGACTGTAAATTCGTCTATTCTACCCACGATGTGGATTTCGCAGCTTCGAGAGCCGAAAATGTGATAGTGTGGGTTCGCTCGTTCAATCCCGACCTTGAAGTGTGGGATTATGACATACTCCCATCCGACACAGGACTTTCCGAAGAAGTATACATGGCGCTGATAGGATCGCGCCGGCCTGTGCTTTTCATCGAGGGAGATGCCACCCACTCTATCGACGCTAAGCTTTATCCGCTGATATTTAAAGATTTCACTGTAAAAGCGCTTGGAAGCTGCAACAAGGTAATCGAGGCCACACGCACCTTCAGCGAGCTGAAAGCCTTCCATCATCTTGAAAGCGTCGGCATAGTAGACCGCGACCGCCGCGACGAGCAAGAGGTCAACTACTTCCGCGGCAAGAACATTTTCGTACCGGAAGTGGCTGAGATCGAAAACATCCTGATGCTTGAAGATGTAGTAAAGACAGTGGCCGAGGTCAACGGACGCAATCCAGAGAAGGTATTCACTTCGGTAAAAAAGTCAGTGATAGGGATGTTCCGCCACGATATGCGCCAGCAGGCACTGCTCCATACGCGCCATAGGGTGAAGCGCACGGTGGAATACCGCATCGACGGACGCTTTACAAACATCAACGCCCTGGAGGAGCATATGCAAAACCTTGTGCGCGAGATTAACCCGCGCGGATTATATGAGCAGTTCTGCCGTAAATTTTCGCAAATAGCAGCTCTGGAGTGCTACAATGAGGTGCTGAAATATTACAATCAGAAGTCGATGGTGCCACGCTCGAATGTGAGCCAGCTTTGCGGGCTTAACGGCTCGAAGGATGCTTACGTGAAGTCGATACTGTCAATCCTCAAGAGCGAGACAGCCGAGTCAGCCCGGATGCGGCAGTCTATTCTGCGCTGCTTTGGTCTTGGCGACCGGCAAGGGCAATCAGACGCGGAGCATTGATAAAATGTTCGCGCAGGGCGCGTGTCACTTCCTGCGGTGTTGCCGTCTGCAGCGACCGCTGACGCTCTACATACGTAGAAGCATCGATGCCTGACCAATCGTAGGTCATATACAGGTCCATGATGCTGAACGGGGAATCAAGCACCTCCAGAATGTTCGACATGGCCGAACTCCTTACTATCTCCAGCTCTTCAAGGCCGATGGGGTCATCGGCCAGACGCCGTATCTCGCCGTCGATTTCCTTAAGTACATCGCCGGTGAAGCGATTGTCGCAATCGCAGGAGATTTTCACGTATTCCCCCTCATGCCTATGGGCCAGAATTGCGTTGATGCCGTATGTGTACCCCTTTTCTTCGCGGATATTGCTCATCAGGCGGCTTCCGAAATGGCCTCCGAGGGCGTAGATGCCCCACCGGAGCAGATTGGAATCGGGATGAGTGCGCTCAATCACGGGAATAGAGATGCGGACTGCCGTCTGAAGCGACTGCGGATCGTCTCTCCACTCCGTGAGCGATCGCTCCGGCATCCTGATACGAGATATCATCAGATCTTCAGGCACATAATCAGCAGGAGCTATGGATGCTGCAAATTCTTTAGCTCGCTCTATCAGAACGGCATCTATGCGTCCGGCCAGATAGATGGTAAATGGCATAGAGCGCATGATTCTCTGATGCTGCGCAAGTATTTCCCCGCGGGTCACAGCTCGGAAAGCCTCCGGCGTCTTGACGCGCGCCATGCGGCTGTCTCGTCCGAAAAGCATCTCCTTACAGAGCTGATTGGCCTTCGTCTGAACTTTCATAGCCGACAGCCTTTCCGCCGAACCGAGCTTTTCCGCTATGGTCTGTCGCGACGCCTCGGGAAACGAAGGATGGACAATCATGTCTGCCACCAGAGGCCAGATTCGCTCTACGGTATGATTGAGGGCATAGGCCGACACCATGGTAAAGTGTCGGCCGCTTTCCGATTTCACCCATGCTCCGTTAAACTCGAAAGCGTCAGCAAGCTGTGCGCTCGACATCGTTTCGGTGCCTTCGGTCATCAGTGCGTTCATATCGTCGAGGGTTTCGACGCTGTCGGATTCAAGGAATCCGTAACGCCATACCACGGCCAGACGGCTGACATCCTGCGAACCGGAATTCAGCACTTTCAGCTTGCAGCCGTTGGGAAGATCTATAATATCAAGCGCAGGCAACGGCATTACAGGCAACTGCCTGATATCCGGCCCTACTGTGCGGTCAAGATTTGACATCGGCATCAGATTTTGCTATCAGACGAATGGGATACAGCCCGGAGAAGAGGTTAACGTTGGCTTTCGAGAAATTTACGTGCGGCTTCGAGGTCTTCGGGGGTATCGATGCCTATAGTGGGACACTCAGAAATGCCCACACGAATGGAATAGCCATTCTGGAGCCAGCGCAACTGCTCAAGCGATTCAGCCAGTTCGAGCGACGACTGCGGCAAGCGGGTGATTTCCGCAAGGGTCTCCGCACGATAGGCATACATCCCGATATGGGTGTAATACTGATGCTTCTGAGGCCATTGCTGCTGGTCAACGCCGCGGAAGTAAGGGATTACGCTGCGGCTGAAAAGCATGGCGTTCATATTCGAGTCGAACACTACCTTGGGCGAATTCGGATTTGCCAGAGCCTCATATCCGAGCGACGGCTTGAACGGACGCACGAGAGTGGCGATGCGTGTGTCAGGCTCCTTGAAGCAGTCCATAATCTGCTGAAGCTGGAGCGGATCGATAAACGGTTCGTCACCCTGAATATTGATGACTACATCAGCATCCGAGCCTATATTGCGGTAAGCTTCCAGACAGCGGTCGGTGCCGCTGCGGTGTTCGGTTGATGTCATAACTACATTGCCGCCGAAAGCGCGCACAGCCTCGGCTATACGCTCATCGTCTGTGGCAACCCATGCGTCGGGAATCACAGAACTTACCCGACGGTACACACGCTCGATGACCGTCATATCGCCAAGCATTGCAAGCGGTTTGCCGGGAAAGCGGGTTGAAGCGTATCTGGCAGGGATAATACCTATGAATTTCATATTTTCAGCAAATTGATTGGCTTATTTCGTTTCGCCGGTGATTGCGGCATTAAGAGCCTCGCGATGGTTGGCGAGGATTTCGACAGCCTTGGCAACTGCCTCGTTCAGCGGCTTTTCCTCCATGGCAATCCTAAACGAATCGGGGATAGTCAGAGCCACCCCGGCACATCCGGCTGTCAGCAACTGCGGAAGCTGATCAGCGGCAAAATCGCCTGCGGCCACAAGATGAATATCCAGTCCGGCATTATAGAGTTTATCCGAGAAATCCTTGTAGTAGGCCATCGGGTCAGCTTCGGCAGGAGCAGGAACAAGGAGATAATCCACATCAACATTGCGAAGCTCGAGCGCCTGATCGAAATTAGGCACATAAGCTCCGATGACTGCCTCTGCGCCCATGCGCTCTCTGACAGCAAGCAGATTGCCGCGCGAACCATCGCGAACCACTACCCCATGCACATGGGTAGCCTCAACCAGATCGACATCGTCTTCAATCATAAGGAAGGCATCATTGTCGCGTGCAGTGGGTATCAGCTTCTCCACCATTGCCTTGTATTCCTCACGGATATTATCCGAATCGGCTGCCGAGGTAATGAGCGATGGACAGAGTTGTAACCATCTGCATCCGGCATTTATAGCGTCGTCGGCAAGTTGAAGAGTCTCTTCATCAGTTTTGCCGTCAATAATCAGCTGTAGCATAACGTTTTATTATTAATATCGCTGACTGAGGGCTATCCCCAGTCAGTAACAATTGTTTCATTCGGGAATCACGATGATTTCACCATCGCAGGCGGGATGGACATTGGCCGGGAGATGAGGTATGAGCTCGGCAGTCGGACCCATATCGTGACTGAGATGAGTAAGATAAGCCACTCGAGGCTTAACCTTATCTATAATCTCGAGTGCCTGAGCCAGATTGATGTGCGAAGGATGCTCTTTGAATCTCAAGGCGTTGATTACCAGAGTATCCACTCCTTTGAGGGCCTCAATGGTTTCATCCGGAACCACCTTGGCATCAGTGATATAAGCCAACGGCCCTATTCTAAAACCCACGATATCAAGGATATAGTGATTTACGGGCAGAGGCAGAATTTCTACGCCACAGGCTGTAAAAGGCACTAACGGCTTGATTATATGGATATCGAACTTAGGCACTCCGGGATACGGATGCTCCTCGAAGCAATATGGGAGGCGGCGATGAAGGTCGTCGGCCACCTGCTGCTGGCAATAGATCGGAAACGACGGCTTGCCAAGGCAATAAGGCCGCAGATCGTCGACTCCGCCGAGGTGGTCGTAGTGATGATGAGTCACCAGCAGGGCGTCGAGGTCGCCGTCATGATAGTTGAGCATCTGCTGGCGGAAGTCAGGGCCACAATCTATGAGGATGTTGGAGCCGTTGACTTCGACGAGAGCCGATGTGCGCATGCGGCGGTCGCGCGGATCGCGGGAGCGGCAGGTGGCGCAATTGCAACGCAATTGCGGAACGCCGGTGGATGTGCCTGTGCCAAGGAATGTCAGTTTCACGGGTATATCTGATTTGAATACTTTGTTAAGTCGGAGGCCGTAAGGATTATCTGTTGAATTTCTCCACCAGACCATCCTGGAAGATTACGTAGACGCCATCGGGATACACCCAACGCTCGTAAAGCGATGTCTGGTCGTGGCCGCGGTCGATCGACTTGGGAGCGCCCAAGGCAAGCGATACCTCCTGCTTGGTCATCCCCTGCGACACGCGCGAATGGATGATGTTTGTCCACGTGGCGTCGGAAATATGGGGATACTGCGCACGGATATCCGAGAGCGAGAATACAGCGGCGAAGTCGCGCGGCATCCAGCGGGCCGCTCCGCCCTGCGACATCATCAGCGAGTGGGTCTGTCCGAGGTCGTCTTTAAAAGTAACACGGAAAGGGTATATTTCGTTCCCGACGGTGACGTCTGTCACAGTAACGGGCACGAATTTACGGCCGTTGAACGATTGTCCGCCGGCATCAAGCCAGGAGTCGGTCTTTACATAAAGCTTCCTTCCGGACAGACGCTGGCGCGCAGCGCTGACCATGTCGAGGTCGACTGTGAAGGGGATCTCAACATATCTGCGGCTCAGCAATTCGTCGCGCGTGGCGTTGGTATTGTACGCGAACCGGCGCTGCGCCGGGCCATCGGTTATCAGGTCGATTATTACCGCTTCCTTACCGGTATAATCTGCCACATAGCGCAACTGCTCTATAAGCAGGGTCTCCCCTTCGGCGGGCATGGCTGTAGTATCCGACTCGGCTTTCAGAACCAACGAAATGCGAGGCGAAGTGACGTAAAACGGTTTTCCTTCGCGCCATGTGGCAAACGACTCAGGCACAAACTCGGCTGCGAGCGACTCCTCTGGCGAAGAGGTCTGCGCCTGATTGTTTGTCACGTCTTTATACGTAATCTTAGGCGTGGATTCCACCCCGGTAAAGCAGCTCTGAAGCGCGACGGCAAGCAGCGTTGTCGCACCCCCCACCCTGAGGGTGTGGAGCAGCCTCAGATGGCCTCGGACAAGCTTATGTACATTCTTATTAGTCATGATTCGGAGCGGAAGGGATGGATTCACGCAATGATTTCCGTAGTTGTTATGATAGCTCAATCTCCGGAAAGATTATTCTGCCTTTTCAGGCTTCATGCCGAGATTCTGGAAGATAAACGAGTAGATGTCGGTCTGTTCGTCAATTACCTTCGAGATGGGTTTACCGCCGCCATGGCCAGCCTTGGAGTCGATGCGAATCAGTTTGGGCGCGTCGCCTGTGTCGGATGCCTGGAGCGTAGCGGCATATTTGAAGGAGTGGGCGGGCACCACACGGTCATCATGATCGGCTGTGGTCACCAGGATGGCGGGATACGGAGTGCCGTCGTTTTTGATATTATGCAGAGGCGAGTATGAGAGCAGGTATTCAGCCATTTCGGGCGAATCGGCGCTTGTGCCGTAGTCTGATGCCCAGTTCCAGCCGATGGTGAACAGGTGGTAGCGCATCATATCCATAACGCCAACCTGAGGAATAGCGACCTTGAACAGGTCGGGACGCATGTTGGTGACAGCACCGACGAGCAGGCCGCCGTTGCTGCCGCCATTGATGGCGATATGTTCGGGCGAGGTCCACTTCTGGTCAATTAGATATTCGGCGGCAGCGATGAAATCGTTGAACACATTGAGCTTGTTCATCTTCGTGCCGGCCTCATGCCATTCTTCGCCATATTCGCCTCCGCCGCGCAGGTTAACCTGAGCGTAGATACCGCCGTTTTCAAGCCAGAACAGACGCTGGGTGGAGAACGAGGGAGGCAGCGAGATGTTGAAACCGCCGTAGCCATAGAGCAGCACCGGATTCTTTCCGTCGCGTTTGAGCCCCTTCTTGTAGGTGAGGAACATCGGAATCTTAGTGCCGTCGGGCGATGGATAGAACACCTGTTCGGTCACATAATCCTCAGCATTGAAATGGTCAAGTTTCGGTGCTGCCAACACACTGCTCTTCCCCGTAGCCTTGTCGTAGGAATAGACCGTGGAGGGATAGAGGAACGATGTGAAATTGTAATATACCTCGTCGTTCTTATCAGATGCCGAGATACCGACCGAACCGTAGGTGGGCATTTCGATGTCGGCAAGTTTCTTCCCATCGAGCGAATAGATGGCCGGATAGGAAGCCGCGTCGCGTTCGAAGGTGACAATCAGGTCTTTGCCGGTAGGCTGAGCGGAGGTGAGCACTCCCTTTTCAGCCTGAGGAATCACATCCACCCAATTTTTACGCTCGGGAGCGGATGCTTTGGCCTTGACAATCTTGTAGCGCGGTGCGTCGGCCGAGGTATATAGATAATAATCATCGCCTACTACATCGACCACTGAAATTGCGTAGTCCTGCGAAGGCTCAATTACTTTCCACTGAGCGTTGGCCACGCCAAGAGGCTTAACCATCAGCCCGTTGCCGAAGCCCTGACCACCTGTCATCACAAATAGAGCACTTTCATCCTCAGGCACATAAGCCGAATGAAAATGGAGCGGATGGTCTTTATCCTCGAATGCGAGAGTATCGGCCGATTGCGGAGTGCCGAGCTTATGATAGTAGATGCGATGGTTTTCATTGGCGTTGGAGAACTCCTTGCCGGCCACGGGGCGGTCGTAGGCGCTGTAGAAGAAGCCATCTTTATACCATGCGGCATCGGTAAACTTAGCCCATTCGATATGGTCATCGAGAAGTTTGCCTGTGGCTGTATCGAGCACATAGATTTCAGTCCAGTCGGAGCCGCTACGCGAGATGGTGTAGGCCATGTAGCGTCCGTCGTGGCTCATCGTGGTGCCTGTGAGCGCTACAGTGCCGTCGTCTGACAGGGTGTTGGGATCGAGGAACACCTCTTCCTTACCAGATTTCAGATCGTCAGTGCGATAAAGCACCGACTGATTTTTCAGCCCCTCATTGCGGAAGAAATAGTAGCGTCCGTCGTTGCCTTTCCAGGGGAGACCCTGCTTTACATAGTCGTTCAGGGCAGTAAGGCGTTTGCGAATGTCTCCGCGGAAGGGGATTTTTGAGAAATAGTCTTCAGTGAGGGCACGTTCCTTCTCAACCCAGGCCATGGTCTCAGCCGAAGTGTCGTTTTCAAGCGGACGATAGGGATCGGCCACTTCATGGCCGAAATAGGTATCGGTGGTGGAGTCAGACGGAGCCGCAGGATATTCCTGGCGGGAGCTGCCGCATGCACTTACTAAAGCTGCTGTAGCCATAGTCAGAATGGGGAGATGATGTTTCATGTTAGAGTGAAATTTATATTTTGACCGCTGATGACGGTCGAAGAATAATCAGGATTAACGATGGCGCTTTGTGGAGCGTTTGAGGTGGAAATGAAGGGCGACTATGCAAAAAAGGCACACTACTGAGCCGCCGAAATACAGTAGCGGAGAGGTGTCGCCTGATTTATACGAGGGATAACCCAGCGCTATCATCACTATGAGATAGGCGAGCAGAATCAAGGGGAAAATGATAGCGCGAATCGGCATTTGATTTTGATTATTTAGAGGATTCGGAGGTAAGCTTTGGCTTACGTTTTGACTCGGATTTTGACGTGGCTTTAGGTTCGGATTTGGCCTTAGCTTTCGATGTGGGCTTAGTCGCGGACTTAGTCCCAGACTTTGCTTTAGCTTTTGAGTTGGCTTCTGCTTTAGCCTTAGCTTTTGTTTTAGCTTTGGGCTTGGGCTTTGCTGCTGTTTTGGTCTTGGGCTTGGGCTTTGCTGCTGTTTTGGCCTCGGGCTTGGACTTTGCTGCTGTTTTAGCCTCGGGCTTAACCTGTGTGGGGGTGGCAGCCTTCTTTTTCCGTGGTGTCTTTGCTGCCGTCGGTTTAGCTATTTGTGCCTGTTTCGCCTTTGCTTCCGCTGAATTTGCGGAATCTTTAGCGGATTCAGCCGGCTCGGCCACTTCAGTATGCTCCGTAGGGTCGTGAACGGGATCCGGAAGGACATAAGGGCAGTGTTCGCGGTCGAAGCCTCCTGCAAGAAGATGATTGTAAATCTGCTGGCATGCCCAGGCGTCGATAGCGGCATAGTGCTGCTGATGTTCTGTGAGCTTTTCTGCCTCCCAGTTTGTCAGGCGCTGATGCTTTGAGATTCGCCGCTCAAAGATGATGCCGAATATCTTCTGCAGGCTCATGTCAGCGATGTCATAATCTTTTACGAACGTCTGGAGGTCGACAAAACCCTGAGGATTGAATTCCTGTAGTTTGGCAAGCTGATGGAAATCGTCGCGGAGCGAGAGCCCGATTTTCTGTACTTCGGGATTCTCAAGGAATTGCATGAACCCGTCGAGTGAGCCGATTTTCTGAAGACGAAAAAGGAAACATTCATCTTCGCAGCTGATCTGGGCGAGCGATACGTTATAATGGCGGAATTTCTGAAACGACGGTCGGGTCTCAGTGTCAAACCCTACCTGAGCTACATGGTTGAGGTATCTCAGCGCATTTTTAGCCTTCATGGGGTCGTCAATGAGTATCACCTTTCCGGGATACTTCACTTCAGGAAATTCCAGCAATTTTTCTTTTGATATACCAAACATAGGTCAAAATGCTGTAGAGGCGCCGGAGCGCTCCGAATTCGATGTCCACCTCCCCTACTGTTTTGCAAAGTTAACATTTTTCCGTCAATCGCGCCCGCTAATTAACGTTAACGTAATTAACGTTGGGCGACGTATCTTTTACAGATTAAAACCGACAGGCGGCCGACCTCCCGAAGAAGTCAGCCGCCTGTCTGGTCGTTTTAAGTTGAGGGCTGTTGTCAGCCGATCATATTCAGGAGGTTAGTAATAGCTTCTGGGGCGTTAAAACCGACGCCCAAAGCATAGATGCTGTCATAGAAGAAGCTTACGATACCCAGAGCGATGATGCCTGCCACGCAGATCCAGAGGCCGAGGCGCTCGGTGCAGGCGCTGCGGAAGGTGGCAATCTGAGGCTCTTCGGGCGAGATATACATTGCCTTGACAACCAGCAGATAGTAGTAGAGCGACACAATCGTATTGATCAGGGCGATAAGCACCAGGATATAAATAGCGATGGAGCCCTGCGAGATAGCAGCGTTGAAGATGAAGAATTTGCTGAAGAATCCGGCGAAGGGCGGAATACCGGCCAGCGAGAACATCGCCAGCATCATGGAGAAGGCGAGCCAAGGGTTGGTCTTCGACAGGCCGTTGTAGTCGGTCATCAGCACTTTGCCGGTCTGATTCTCGATGGCGCCGATCACTCCGAAGGCGGCCAGGTTGGAGAAGATGTAGACCAGAATGTAGTACATCATCGATTCCAGACCGTGCGCATTGCAAGCCACAACACCAAGCATGATGTAACCGGCCTGCGAGATCGACGAGAAGGCGAGGAAGCGCTTCATGTTGGTCTGGCGGATGGCGAATAGGTTACCGATGGTAATCGTAAGGATTATCAGAGCGTAAAGCATCCATTCCCATACGGTGGAGTAGAAAGTGCCGAAGGCCTGTACCAGAATCACCAGAAAAGCGAAGGCGGCTGCTCCCTTGGAGATCACCGAAAGATAAGAGGTAACCGATGTGGGAGCACCCTGATAAACATCTGCGGTCCAGAGATGGAAGGGTACGAGCGAAAGCTTGAAGCCAACGCCTGAGATTACAAAGGCAAGAGCTACTACCAGCAGCGGATCAATGTCTTTGCCGAGCTGAAGGGCAATCTCGGAGAAATAGAGTGTGCCGGTCAGACCATAGACGAACGACAGACCCATCATAAACACTGCCGAGGAGAATACTGCCGTCAGCATATATTTAATAGCTGCCTCATGGCTTTCGTAGCGGTTTTTGTCGAAGGCGACCATTGCGGCCAGCGGCAGCGAGGCGCTTTCCAGTCCGATAAGGAACACCAGGAAATGACGGGCGGAAATCATCAGATACATGCCGAAGAGAGTCACGAGCAGCAGCTCGTAGAATTCGCCGCGGCGGATGCTCATAAATTCTCCGTTGACCCAACGGCAGCTCTGGATGAGCACGATGAGCACACCAACATTGAGGATGTTCTTTATGGCGACGCAAGTAGCTGAGGTCTGATACATCCCGGCGAAAGCGCTTACCTCGCCGGGGTTACCCCAGAGGAAACTTGCCACAGTGAAAAGCCCGAAGAGCACGGTTGAGAAGCCGGCCGTGGCGGCCAGCGCCTTCTTGGGCATGAATGTGTCGTAAAGGAAAACCAACAGGAACACAACCAGCAGGGCTATCTCCTGTCGCATTGCAAGGAATTGAGAATAATCCATTTTTAGTTTCGGTGAAGGATTATGTATGAGATACTTTCAGGATTGGCGAGTCTTCGCTATTACATGCCGATGGCATGGAAAAGCTCGGGGCTAAAGGTGAACTTAATAAGCGACTCGAAGAAATTGGGGAAGCAACCGATGGCAGCCACGCTGACAATCAGCGTGATGGTCGACAGACGCTCCCACCATGTAGCGTCCGTGAGCGAGCGATGGTGCTCGTCCTGAACCGGACCGAACAGCAGCTTGCCGACAACGCGCAGGATGTAGACAGCGGTTATTACAATCGAGGAGCAAGCCACGATGGTGAATACGCGGTGGAACATATCTGCATGCTCGAAAGAGCCGACGAAGATTGTCATTTCAGCCACGAAGCCCGACAGGCCCGGCAGACCGAGCGATGCCATACCGGCAATCACATAGCCTACACCAAGAAACGGCATGATCTGCATCAGACCGCCCATCAGACGGATATCGCGGGTGTGGGTTCTACCGTAGATCATACCGATCAGGGCAAAGAACAGGGCCGTCATCAAGCCGTGGGAGAGCATCTGCATGATGGCGCCGGTCATTGCCGTGGTGTTGATCATCAGGATAGCGAAGAGCACCATACCGCAGTGGGACACTGACGAGTAGGCGTTGATGTATTTGAGGTCGGTCTGCACGCATGCCGAGAAGGCTCCGTAGACCACCGAGATACCGGTGAGGATGAGGAAGATCCACGCCAGGTCGTTGGCTGCCTGAGGCATCAGATACATTGCCACGCGGAAGCAGCCGTAGCCTCCGAGCTTCATCAGCACGCCGGCATGCAGCATCGACACTGCCGTGGGAGCGCATGCGTGACCGTCAGGGCTCCATGTGTGGAAGGGGAACATGGCGCCGAGCACTCCAAATCCCACGAAGCACATGGGGAAGAGGAAATACTGCCACTCTGTGGTGATAGCGCCGTTGGCGGCGATCTCCAGGATGTTCCAGGTCAGCTGCGAGGAGTCTGCAGCCGAATGATAGTAGATGCCGATGAGGCTAAGCATCAGGAAGGCCGAGCCACCCATGAGCATCAGGGTCAGCTTCATTGCCGAATACTCCTTGTGTCCCGTGCCCCATACGCCGATGAGAAGGTACATCGGGATAAGAGCCACCTCGTAGAACATGAACATGGTGAACAGGTCGATCGAGATGAAGAAGCCGAACACGCCCGTCGACAGAAGCAGAAGCCACATGAAGAAGTGGCGTGCATCATCGATTTTCCATGAGGCGAACGATCCGGCGAACACGATGATCGACGAAAGGATAAGCATGGCGATGGAGATACCGTCGACACCGACTGCAAGGTTGATATGCAGCGGGGCGAACCATGTCCATGAATCGCAATAGAGCATCGGAGCGGTGGCGCCGGCTGCGCGAAGGCCGAGATAGTCGACCAGCAGCCATATTGACAGTGCCAGCAGCGCTGTGGAGCCTACCACTGCTACCGCGCGAATCTGCTTGATGTCGCGGCAGAGGAAGAATCCGCCAAGCATCAGCAGCGGGATGATGACGAAATATATCAGTACATTCGAAAACATATTCTTCGGGAAATGTGATTGGTCGTTTTACTTAATGGATTGTCAGGATCAAATCAGGCAGATGGCTGTGATGAGCCCAAGAAGCAGGGCGCCTATGAGATACATCCAGACATAGAACTGAACGTTGCCCGACTGGAGGCCGCGGATAGCGAACGACAGGCGCTGTGTTACGAAGGCCATGGCGTTCATTGTACCGTCGACCACATTGCGGTCGAACCATGCGATAGGCTTGCTGATGCAGCCGAAGATGATCTTATGTGTGATGAACTGATAGAGTTCGTCCCAGTAGAAGCGATGGAAGCACCAGTCCCACAGACGCGGAAGCGCCTGTTTCATCAACTGCGGATAGCGGTTTTCCTTGCGGTACATCACCGTAGCAACGAGGATACCGACGATGGCGATGGCGAGCGACATGCCGGCTACCTGCCAGTTGAGCGCAGAGAGATTGGTGAAGAAGTTCACGTTGTCGAACATTTCATGACCATTCCAGGTGACGAGGTTGCCCATCGGCACGAAACCTGCCACGCATGAGATTGCGGCGAGGATTACCAGAGGAAGCGTCATGGTCCAGGGCTGGTCGTGTGGTGCGGGATGGCCTTCGTGTACTTTGTGTTCCTTCCACCAGAAGATGAGGTAGTAGAGGCGGAACATATAGAAGGCGGTCAGACCGGCTACGAGGCTCATCCAGATGTACCATACGGTGGAGTAACCCATCGTGGCGGTCAGGATTTCATCTTTCGAGAAGAAGCCGGCGAAGGGGATGATACCGGCGATGGCAAGACAGCCGATCAGGAAGGTGATGTGGGTGATCGGCATATATTTGCGCAGGCCGTGCATGTCGGTGTAGTTATTCGATCCGATGGCATGAATCAGAGCGCCGGCGCAAAGGAAGAGCAGGGCCTTGAACATAGCGTGGGTAAACAGATGGAACATACCGGCCATGTAGCCGACACCATGGTGGAATTCGGGGCGCGTTACGCCGAGCGATACCATCATGAATGCGATTTGCGAAATAGTCGAGAAGGCGAGCACACGCTTGATGTCAAGCTGGGTGCAGGCTACCATGGCGGCGTAGAGCGCCGTCAGGGCGCCGACCACTACCACAATATCCAGAGCCGCGGGCTCCATCAGATAAAGCGGGAACAGACGCGCAACCAGATAGACACCGGCCACAACCATGGTAGCGGCGTGGATGAGGGCCGATACTGGGGTCGGGCCTTCCATTGCGTCGGGAAGCCAGATATGGAGCGGAAGCATGGCCGATTTACCCATACCGCCGATGAATATCAGTACCAGCGCCCAAGTCAGCACCGAAGCGCCCATGAACATCGGGACAGCCGAGTTGGCAATCAGGTCGCGGATGCCGGCAGATGTAGTCTCGCTGATCTGGTAGACTCCCTCGGCAACTTCAGTCGAGGTGAAGTCGGTGAAATTGAATGTCCCGGTGTAGAAGCTCAGCACGAGGATACCGAGCAGGAAGCCAAGGTCGGCGAAACGTGTCACGATGAATGCCTTCTTCGAAGCCGATACTGCCGAGGGTTTCGTATAGTAGAAACCTATGAGCAGATAAGACGATGCGCCCACGAGCTCCCAGAAGATATACATCTGGAAAATGTTGGTGGCCACTACCAGACCCAGCATCGAGAAGCTGAAGAGCGACAGGAAAGCGTAGAAACGCTGGAAACCTTTCTCCCATACTCCGTGATGGTCGCGCATATAGCCGTTGCTGTAGAGGTGGACCATGAAAGAGATGGTGGTGATGACCACGAGCAGCAGCGCCGAGATGGGATCAAGCAGGAAGCCAAGGCGGATTACCAGCTGCGGAGTGAAAGCCAGCCAGTCGTAGTTGAATATCACTGCCTGCAGGCGCGTGTGAGCGTCGGCATCGATGAATTCAGGCGAGCCGGAGAAGAAATAAGTGAAAGCCGTGATATAGGCAAGCGTCATGGTCACGCCCATACCGGCGGTGCCGAGGATGCCGGCCATGCGATGGCTCAACTTGTGGCCGCAAAGCCCCAGGAAGAGGAACATTGCCAACGGCAAAGCAAGGATGATTATAGGAATTACCGGTTGCATGTCGGGATTAGTGTTTCATTTTGTTTACGTCGCGCACGTCGATGTTCTCCGAAACGCGGAACACATTGATGATAATAGCGATAGCCAGAGCCGTCTCTGCCGCTGCCAAAGCTATGGCAAACAGCGAGAAGAACATACCCTCCATCTCGCCCGGGAAGAGGAATCGGTTGAACACCACGAAGTTGATGTCGACCGAGTTGAGCATAAGCTCAAGCGAGATGAGCATGGCAATCATGTTGCGTCGGGTGACGAAACCGTAAACTCCGCAGCAGAACATGAACAGGCTTGGGATGAGATAGTAAAGAATTGTCAATTCCATTGTCTTATTCTATTCTGAAGGGGTTAACGTTTGCGGGCGATTACCACACCGCCGATGATGCAGGCCAGCAACAGCACGCTTATAGCCTCGAAGGGGAGCAGATACTGTCCGTGGTCTGTACCCATCAGGGCTTCGCCTATTTCTTTCATTACGGGGTTATCGCCCGATGCGGTGGCTGTGAGCAGCTCTGCACGGCTAATCAGCGACCATGCGGCTACGCCAAACATAGCCACGGCTGCAATCAAGCCCATGAAGCGACGTCTCGAAACGAGAGGTGTGCTGTTTTGCCCCGGATGACTGGTAAGCAAAATCGAGAACACGAACAGCACCACGATGCCGCCTGCATAGACCGCGATCTGCACAGCACCCAGAAACTCATAGTCGAGTTTGAAATAGAGGGCAGCGGTTGCGAACAGGGCAAACAGCAAGTAGGTGGCGGCACGCAGGATTTTGCGGGTTGTCACAGCAAGCACCGAACATACGATTATCGTCAGGGTGATAATCGCGTAAACGATGATACTTCCTACTGATTCCATATAAATGTTAATCAACGATTTGGTTTTTCTATTCTTAATTATTGGCCTTATTTAGCCTCGCCGGCAGCTTTGGCGGCACGCTCGGCTTTCAGCTTGGCAGCTTTTTCGAGGGCAGCGCGAATCTTGGCCTGCTTTTCAGGGTCGCCTGCGGCAGCCTCAAGGGCTTTCTTGGCCTTCTCGTCAA